>Ga0209930_1000759_pt1 | contig 64963 bp, 56 predicted proteins | sample ThiBiot_500_biof_2_FD_183948 | JGI IMG/M metagenome (GOLD analysis project Ga0209930, IMG submission 183948) | Wastewater bioreactor microbial communities from Cape Town, South Africa - Thiocy_cont_500_biof (SPAdes) | ecosystem: Engineered > Bioreactor > Thiocyanate-remediating >...
CCGCGCCTTCGAGGGTCGTCTCATGCGTCGCGAGCGCGTCGAGCGGCACCTTGCCGGCGCGGATCGAGGCCATGACATGCTCGAAATCCGCCTTGAGGGCGTTGCGGCTGCCGATCAGCGTCATCTCGCGCTTGTGGAATTCGGGATCGGCGAAGGCGATGCGATCCTTCACCACCGAGATCAGCACATAGCTGCCGCCATGCGCGACCAGCGTGAAGCCGGCTTCGATCGCCTTCACATTGCCGGTCGCGTCGAAAACCGTCTCGAAGCCCTCGCCGCCGGTATGCGCCATCAGCCGGGCCTCGGCATCGGGTCCCGTGGCGAAGCCGGCCGAGAAGCCGAGGCGGTCGTGGGCGAAGGCGAGGCGTTCGGCGCTGGCGTCGAGCAAAGTCACCTCGAGGCCGGCGATACGCGCGAAAATCGCGGCGCCGAGGCCGATCGGGCCGATGCCGACGACGAGCGCCCGCGTGCCCGGCTCGGCCCGCGAACGGCGTACCGCATGCGCACCGATGGCCAGGAACTCGACGGTGGCCGCGTCGCGCAGCGAGAGGCCGTCGGCCGGATAGAGATTGCCGGCAGGAAGAACGACGCGCTCCGTCATGCCGCCATCGCCATGCACGCCGAGCACCGTGATCGACGTGCAGCAATTTGGCTTGCCGGCCCGGCAGGCGACGCAATGGCCGCAGGCGAGATAGGGATTGATGACGACCGGCGTTCCGGGCGCAATGGCGACGCCCTCGCCCGTCTCGGCGACGACGCCGGACAGCTCGTGGCCCATCACCCGCGGATAGGCGAGGAACGGGTGCTTGCCCTCATAGATGTGATAGTCGGTGCCGCAGATGCCGACATGGCGGATGTCGACGGCCGCTTCGCCCGGACCCGGCGCGGGCGGCGCCGGGCGGTCGACGAGTTCGAGCCGGCCGGGCTCGACGCACAGAAGGGCCTTCATGAGGAATGCTCCGTGACCGGCCGGCCGGGTCGTCAGCGACCGCGGCGGCGCAGCTGGTCGAAATAGACGATGACGATGATGAGGCCGCCGGTGATGATGCGCTGCCAGAACGAGTTGACGTTCAGGAGATTGGCGCCGTTGTTGATGGTGGCGAGGATGAAGGCGCCGATGAGCGGTCCATGCACCGAGCCGACGGCGCCGAAGAGGCTCGACCCGCCGATGACCGTCGAGGCGATCGCCTGCAGTTCCCAGCCCTCGGCCTGCGTCGCATTGCCGATGCCAATGCGGGTGGCGAGCAGCACGCCGACAAAGGCGGCGAACACCGAAGACAGCGCATAGGCGAGATAGATCACGCCGTTGACGCGGACGCCGGAGAGGCGTGCCGATTCCGGATTGGAGCCGACCGCGAACAGATAGCGGCCCCAGCGGGTATGGTTGAGGAAGATATAGGCCGGCACCGCGACGAGGATCACCATCCAGAAGAGGCTCGGAATACCGAGGAAATCCTTGGTGGCGAAGGCGGTGAAATCGTCATTGTCGATCGAGATCGTCGAGCCGTTGGTGATCAGGAGGCCGATGCCGCGCAGCGAGGTCAGCGTCGCCAGCGTGATGATGAAGGGCGGCAGGCCCATCTTGGTGATGCCGAAGCCGTGAAAGAGGCCGATGCCGAGCCCGACCAGCAGCGTGATCAGGATCGAGAGCCACACCGGAACGCCGGCATTGATGAGCAGCGCGATGATGACCGTCGTGAAGCCGACCACGGCGCCGACGGAAAGATCGATGCCGGCCGTGATGATGACGAAGGTCTGCCCGACGGCGAGGATGGCGATCATCGAACCCTGCCGGAGCAGGTTCGAGATGTTCTTGTCGCTCATGAAGTTCGGCGTCGCGATCGCGAGCACCACCCAGAGCAGCACGAGCAGGCCAAGCAGAGTCAGCGCGAACAGGAAACTGTAATTGCGCCGCGCCTGGGAGGCCTTCGCCGAAGCGGCATCCACCGTTGACATGTCGAGACCTTCCTCCCCTTGACCTGAAACCCCCGTCGCGCCGCTGGCCGCAGGCGCGCCTCGAGGCGCGAAATTCGCTAGACGCCGATCGCCTCGGCAAGGACTTCCTCATGGCTCGCGCCATGGAACGGATTGCTGCCGACCAGCCGGCCGCTGCGGAACACATGCAGCGTATCGGCGAGCTCATAGACTTCCGGCAGATAGCTCGAGATCAAGAGGATGCCAGCGCCCTCCTTGAGGAGCGCGGCGAACAGCCGGTAGATCTCGGCCTTGGTGCCGACATCGACGCCGACCGTCGGCTCATCGAAGATGAAGAGGTCGGCGCCGTGATTGAGCCACTTGCCGATGACGATCTTCTGCTGGTTGCCGCCCGACATGGACGAGGCGAGCGAGCGCCGGCTCGGCGTCTTGATCGAGAGATCGCGGATCTGCTTGTCGGCGCGACGGGCTTCCTCGCCGGCGGAGATGACGAAGCCCTTCGTCAGCCGCTCGTAGATCGGCAGGTTGAGATTGAGGCCGATCGGCAGGTTGAGGTTGAGGCCCTGGTCGCGGCGGCTTTCCGGCGCCAGCGCAATGCCAAGGTCGATCGCCTTGCGCTCGCTGGTGATCGAGACAGGCTTGCCCTTCCAGAGGATCTCGCCAGACGTCTTCGGATTGCGCCCGAACAGCGACAGCGCGAACTCGCTGCGCCCCGCGCCGATGAGCCCGTAGAGGCCGACGATCTCGCCGCGGCGGATCGAGAGCGACACGTCGCTGAAGCCCTTGCCTGAAAGGTGGCGCGTCTCGATCAGCGTCTCGCCGAACGGGATCTGCTCCTTGTGATAGATCTGCTCGATCGTGCGGTTGATCATCAGCGCGACGAGCTCGTTGTCGTCGGTCGCGGCGATGTCGCGCGTTCCCACCATCTGCCCGTCGCGAAGGACGGAGACGCGGTCGGCGAGCTCGAAGATCTCCTCCATGCGGTGGGAGATATAGACGATCGTGACGCCCTCGGCCTTCAGGCGGCGGATGAGCGTGAAGAGCTGCGCCGCTTCCTGGCGGGTCAGATAGGCCGTCGGCTCGTCGAAGATCAGGAATTTCGTGCCGCGCTTCGCCGCGCGGGCTGTCGCGACCAGCTGCTGCTGGCCGATGGTGAGCGAATCGAGTTGTGCGGCGGCCGGCAGCTGGAAACCCATGTCGTCGAGGATCGCCTGCGCGGCACGGACCATGTCGCGCTTCTGCAGCAGACCGAACTTCACCGTCTCGTCGCCGAGGAAGATGTTGGCGGCCACCGACAGGTGGCGGCAGAGCATGACTTCCTGGTGGACGGCGTTGATGCCGTGGTCGATCGCCTCCTGCGGCGTCGCCAGCGAGACCGACTTGCCGTTCCAGCGGATGTCGCCGGACGTGCGCGGGATGACGCCCGTCAGGAGCTTGATCAGCGTCGACTTGCCGGCGCCGTTCTCGCCGACGATGGCGTGAATCTCGCCGCGGCGGAAGGCGAGGCTGGCCGGCTTCAGCGCCAGCACCGGCCCGTAGCGCTTTTCGAGATCGCGGAGCTCGAGGATGATGTCGCCGCTCGCAAGGGGCGCCGCCTCCGGCGTCGCAAAATGGGTCGCGCTCATGTCCTCGTTCCGTCCGGGCCTGCCAGAGCCATCTGAAGGCTGTCAAAGATGTCGGCGCGCCGCCCTCCCCCAAGCGCGGCGCGCCGTCGGCCTTACTTCACCTTGGGATTCAGCAGGGCCGCATTCTTCGGCTCGTCCATATTGGCCTTGGTGATCAGGTTGGCGCCCGTATCGACGAAGGCCTCGACCTTCTCCTTCTTGGAGGCGGCGAGCGCGGTCTTCACGCCGTCATAGCCCATGCGGTACGGGTCCTGCACGACCAGCGCCGCGATGGTGCCGTCCTTCAGGAAGCCGACGAGCTTGTCGTCATTGTCGAAGCCGATCAGGGCGACCTTGTCGGCCACCTTGTTCTCGGCGATCGCCTGGCCGGCGCCCTGCGCCATGATCAGGTTCGACGCGAAGACGCCGACGAGGTTCGGGTTGGCGGTCAGGAGGTCGGTCGTGATGTTGAGGCCGGTGGTGGCCTGGCCATCGGCGACCTTGTCGGCGACGAGCTTCAGCTCGGGATACTTCGCCAGCTCTTCCTTGAAGCCCTTGGCGCGCTGATCGAGCGAGCCGACGCCCGGCAGGGCGGTGATCAGCGCGACATCGCCGGCTTCCTTGCCGGTCTTCGCCTTGATCGCCGCCGCGAGACCGCGGGCAGCCACGCGGCCACCCTCGACATTGTCCGTGGTCAGGAACGAGGTGAAGGCCTTCGAGTCGGCAGCCGAGTCGATGCCGATGATCGGCACGGACTTCGCGGCCTCGTCAATCGGCTTGCCGAGCGCCTTGAACTCGGTCGGGGCGATAACGACAGCGGCCGGATTGCCGGCGACGGCGTTCTCGAGGATCGTGATCTGGCCGTTGATGTCGGCCTCGGACTGCGCGCCGAGTTCCGGCACGTTGACGCCGAGATCCTTGCCGGCGGCGCGGGCGCCAGCGAGCACGATCTGCCAGTAGAACGAGGTCGTGTCCTTGACGATGATCGGGATCGTCACTTCCTCGGCGGCGGCCGGGGCGGCCTGGACCAGGCCGGCGGCGATGACGGCGGCACCAGCCATCAGGCCGAAGCCGCGGCGGGTGACGGGCTTCCTAGCGAACGACATTTCGGTTCTTCCTTCCCTTGGGCGCGATCTCCACCCGAGACGTAGTTCAGGACGCGCCCCGCTCTGCTACGTCTTTTATCGTTATAGGACTGATGCCTCTTTTTCGGCGGGTCCGCAACCCCCTTCTCGTCGGCAAAGCGAGGCACTGCAATGCTTTGCGACACACAAACGAAATGACTTATTCCATGCCGTGTCGCAGCAAAGGCCAATTGTATACCGCCGCATCGCAGCATAGATCGGCAGGCTTATCGATAAGAGACCGTTTGCCGCGGCGCCCGACTATGCTACCAGAGGGGCGCACCTCAGATCGGACACCCGCACCGCATGAGCAAGAGCGACACGGTCTTCAAGGAGGCCTACAACCAGAGCCTCGCTCTTGTCGTCGAGGGCAGCGTGCTTCCATCCGAGGCGGAGCTGGCGCGCCGGCTCGGGGTCAGCCGCACGACCGTGCGCGCCATTCTCGACGCGCAGGTCGCGGCCGGCCTCATCGCCTGGGACAGCCGCCTGAAGCAGGTGCTGCGCGCGCCGCGCGCCGAGGATTATTTTCCCGAGGACCAGACCGACGCGGTCTCGCTGCGGGTCGAGCGCGCCTTCATGAGCCGCGTCCTCTCCTCCGACATCCGCCCCGGCAGCCAGTTCAACGAGAGCGATTTCGCGCGGGAACTCGGCGTCAGCACCTCGGCGGTGCGCGAATTCATGATCCGCTTCTCGCGTTTCGGCCTCATCGAGAAGCAGCGCAACCGCCACTGGGTGCTGAACGGCTTCACCGAGGCCTTCTCGCTGGAGCTGTTCGAGGTGCGCGAGATGTTCGAGCTGCGCTCCGCGCGGGCCTTCGCCCGCCTGCCGCGCGAGCATCCGGCCTGGGCGGCGCTGGATGCGATCGAGGCCGAGCATCGCGCCTTCCTGGAGGCGCCGCGCGCCCGGCTCGGCCGGTTTCCCGATCTCGACGACCGCTTCCACCGCCTGATCCACAGCGCGTCGAGCAACCGCTTCATCATCGATTTCTACGACGTCATCTCACTGATCTTTCACTACCACTATCAGTGGAGCAAGATCGACGAGATGGAACGCAACGCGACGGCGGTGCGCGAGCATCTCGACTATATCGCCGGCCTCCGCTCGGGCGAGGAACTCGATGCGGAGTTCTACTGCCGCAAGCATCTCGCTACGGCGCGCGAGACCTTGCTGAGCGCGACCCGCGCCCGCGAGGATGCGCGGAGCGAAGCGGAAAACGCCGCCGGCTGATGGAGCCGACGCGCGCGCCCTCACATGATGCCGGTTTCCTCGAAGATGCCGCCGGTCGAGCGGCCGGCGAGGATCATGTCGCGCACGCGGTCCTCGCCCTCGACCTTCGCGACCGCGGCGGCGAGGATGTCGGCGACATGCGCGGCGGGCACGGTCAGCACGCCGTCGATGTCGCCGACGATGAGGTCGCCCGGCATCACGCGGCAGCCATTGTCGAACTCGATGGCGCAGCGGAAATCGACGACCCGGCCACGCAGCCGCTGGTCCTGCGCATAGGAGCCCATTGAAAAGACCGGGAAGCCGAGCCGCGCGATCTCGCGGGTGTCGCGATGATAGCCATCGAGGACGGCGCCGACCGCGCCGAGATGGGCGGCGCGCGTGCTCATGAGCCCGCCCCACAGCGCATAGCGCGGCGATGCGCCGGTGCAGATATAGACCTCGCCCGCCTGAAGCTGGTCGAGCGCCCTGAACATGAGGCCGAAGGCGTCCGCCGCGCCGCTATGGCCCAGCACCTCGCTGGCGCAGTCCGCCTCCAGCACCGGCATGGCGCGGCCGACCAGCATGCGGTTCGGATCGAGCGCCCGGATCTCCGGCGGCAGGAACTGCCGGGTCAGGCCGGCCTGATCCATGACGTCGCCTATCACGGCGGTAAAGAGGCGCTCGCGCACCAGCGTGAAAAGCTCCGCATCGCCCGTCATGTCAGCGTCCCTGCAGTTTCGAGAGATCGATCTCGGTAATGTGCCAGCGGCCGAGATTGGCCGAATAGAGCCGGTCGCCCTTCAGCGCGACATTGGTCGGATGGGCGATCAGCGTCGCCTTCGGATCCTCGATCAGCAGTTCCAGCGCGCCGCCCGGCTTCAGGCGATAGATGCGGCTCGGCTCATAGCAGGAGATGTAGAGCGTGCCGTCCGACGCCAGCGCGACGCCGTCCGGCACCGTCTGCACGGCATCGCTGACGAGGCGGTTTTGCCCGGCCGAACCGTCGGCGCGGATCGAGACATGGACGAGAGAGGGTACGTCGCTCTCAACGACATAAAGCCCGTCGCCGGTTCCATCGAGGCAGGCACCATTGGCGAAATCCATCGGCTCGTCCGACCATACCCCGCCCTCCCCGGTCGCAAGGTCGAAGCGGTAGAGACCCGGCCCGATATTGCCGTTGCCGCGGCTGTCGGTGACGTAGAGGACGCCGCGCTTCTCGTCGACGACGGGATAGTTGGGCACGCGGATGCCAGCGGAGGCGAAGCGGTCAAAGGCGCGCGTTGCCGGGTCGTAGCGGAACACGGCGGCGTGCTTCAGATCGCAGGCGTAGCAGCGGCCCGCGCTGTCGAAGGCGAGGCCGAGCAGGAATCCGCCGGTCGAACCGAGCCGCTCATGCGAGGAGCCATCCGCGGCGATGCGGATGAGATCGCCGGTCTCTGTCCCGCACCAGATGGAACCATCCTTATGCACCGCGACACCCTCGGGATGGGCGAGGCGCGGCTCGGTGAAGATGCCGTCGAAGAAGACGCGCGCGGCCGAGATGTCGAGAAGCGGTGTCATGCTGTGAAGCGGTGTCATGTGGTGGTCCTCCCGAGCCGCGCGACGAGATCGCGGTCGGCGGCGATGATGGCGGCGATGAGATCGCCCCGCTCGCGGGCGGCGACGAATTCGAGCTTGCGCAGGCCGAGCGGGTCGATGCGGTGACGGAGAATGTCCAGCGTCGTCGCGTCGGGCAGTGCGACCGGCCTGCAATCCGCGGCGAAGGTCACGGGAAAGCCCGTCGCCTCCGCCACCGCCGCGCGCGAAACGCCCGGCATCAACTCGTCGACGACGAGTTCGCCGATTTCCTCATCGAGGCGGAAGACGCAGAGATCGGTGAAGACGTGCGCGGTGCCCGGCCGATAGCCGGCACGGATGCGCTCATCGCTCCGCATGAGGCCGCGGCCGGAACTCGCGATATCGACTGCCTCGACGAAAGAGAGCGGCGTGTGGCGCGGCACATAGAGCGCATAATCGCGGTGCATGTTGGCGACATCGGCCATGCCGCCCTGCCCCGGCAGGCGCAGCATGGCGCCGCTGCGCCGGCGGATCGCGAGATTGTTGACCCGCCCGCGCCGGTCGATCTGCGCGGCGCCGATGATCTCATGCGTCACCGCGCCGGCCTGATAATACGCCGCATAAGTATCGTCGCCGCCGGCATGCGCCGCCGCGGTCGCGGCATCGAGCCCCTCGACGAGCGACAGGATCAGCGGGCTTGGCGCGATATCGACATGGCCGCAGGAGAAGGTGGCGATGATCATGCGAGGGGCATGCGTCGCCTTTGCGAGGCGATAGGCGACATTGGCGAGCGGCGACACGGCGCCGGCCGACGCGAAGCTCTCGTCGTCGAGTTCGGCGGCGATGCGGGCCGCCATGATCTCGTCCACAGTCGGCGCCTCCGGTGCGACGTGTATCGCCGGGAAGCGATCCGGGAGATCGGCCGGCCGGACCGACGCGTCGGCCACGGCATGATCCGGCACCGGTCGTGATGCGAGGCTCCCGGCCAGCGGACGATCCGCGGCAAAGGCCTCGGCGAGCGCGGCATAGTCGGTCGTGTAGAAGGGGAGGCTCGAGGTCGGCCAGGCGCCGCCCGGAGCATGGGCGATCGCCGTGACCCGGTTGCGCGTCACGACCGTCTGCCGTCGGGCCGCCGCGAGACCGCCGACGGGCACGATCTCCTCAACCGTCACCAGCACCTTGCGCGCGGCGCCGACCATGGCGAGATCGAGCGCCCGGGCGCCGAGGATCTGGACATTGCCGCTCTCGTCGGCGCGGGCGGCATGCAGGATCAGCGTGTCGAGGCGAAGCGGCGGGATGACGCCGACGGCCTCGCCGGTGATCGGGTCGGCGACGGTGCGGGCGCCGGGGATCCGCTCCATCATCGCCGAACCTGCAGGAAGCTGGAAGGGCAGGCTCGGCAGGTTCCTCTCAGCCGCGTGCAGCGCCTCGATCATCGCGAGCGCCGTCCAGTCGCGCACCACGAGCGAACCGCTTTCGGCGGCGGCGCGGAAGCGGGGCGGCAGGCCGAAAATGTCGAGCGAGGAGAAGCAGAGATCGGCCGAGGCGACGGCGCCAGCCTCGAGGAGAAACTCGAGCGCGAGGCCGCCGGCCCAGCTCGTATAGCGGAGGTCGCGCACGCCGCGCTGCGCGATGGCGGCGAGGAGCCGCATCGGCAGGCGCGCGAAATGATGCCCGCCGACGCCGAACACATCGCCATCCGTGACGAGGGCGGCAAGCGCCTCGACGCTCGTGAAAGCCGGGCGGTTCGGCTTGACGAGGCTCTCGCCCATCGCCGTCAGCCCGTTTTCGACGCAGCCTTGGCCGCCTTCTCGGCGGCGCGGGCGGTGCTCTTCGCGGCGAAGTCCTGCACGCGGGCCTGGCCGATCTCGCTGCGATAGAGCGCACAGACGAGATCGCGCTCGGCGGCGAGCCCGGCCGCGCGGTCGCCGGCAAGCGCCAGCGCCGTCAGTCGCTTCAGCCCCTCGACCGCCGCCGGCGGTTCGGCGGCGATCATCACGGCCAGATCCATCGCCCGCGCCATCAGCCCGTCGAGCGGCACGATCTCGGCGACGAGGCCGCTTGCGACGAATTCCGCGGCCGGCTGGATGGCGCCGGTCAAGAGCAGGAGATTGGCGCGGTTGCGGCCGAGCTTCTCGACGCTCCGCTGCGTGCCGCCGCCGCCCGGAACGAGGCCGAGCTTGATTTCCGGCAGGCCGAACTTCGCCTCCGGCGCGGCGAGGACGATGTCGCAGCAGAGCACCAGTTCGAAGCCGCCGCCGAGGGCAAAGCCGTTGACGGCCGCGATCACCGGCTTGGCATTCGCCTCGATCGCCCGGTACATGCGCTCGCCCGCCTGCTGGAAGGCGTCGAATTCCGGCCCGGACTGCGCGGCATATTCCTTGATGTCGGCACCGGCCATGAAGCCGCGGCCCTCGCCGGTGACGATGATGGCGCCGATCTCCGCATCCGCCGACAGGCCTTCGAAGGCGGCGGTGATCTCGCTTTGCATCGCCTTGTTCATGGCGTTGAGCTGATCGCCGCGGCGGAAGGTGACGATCGCGACGCGGCCTTCGCGGGCGATCTCCAGCGTCTCGAAGCGCTCGGCCATGGCTCAGGCCCGCTCGATCGTCATGTCGCCGGCCGCTTCAAGCGCGTCGATCTCGGCGGTGGAAAGACCGAGTTCGGCGAGGATCTCGCGGCCATGCTCGCCGACCATCGGCGCCGGACGCTCGATCGAAGGCGGCGTCTCGCTCATGCGCACGGCGGGACCCACGACGCGTACCGTGCCGGCCTTCGGATGCTCGTAGCTCTGGATCATGCCCATATGGGTCACCTGCGGGTCCTCCGAGGCCTGGCGGATGTCCTGAACCGGCGCGCACCAGATATCGGCGGCAAGCAGGCGGTCGAGCAGATCGTCCATGGCGAATTTGCGCGTCTCGGCGTTCACATGCGCCCAGACCTCGTCGCGCTTTGCGAAGAGTGTCGAGAGTTCGTCATAGACCGCGAGGCCCGGCGCCTCGAGCGTCTCGTAGAGTGTCTTGAACGGGCTCATGGCGATCGAGACATAGCGATGATCGTTCGTCTCGTAGATGCCGAACGGCGCCTGCATGCCGGGATGGCCGATGCCCGAATTGGGGCGGACGAAGTCCTCGCCGAGATTGAGCACGGCGCAATATTCCTGCCCGAGATGCGCCAGCATGCCGGCGAGCAGATTGACCTCGATCTTCTGTCCCTTGCCGGTCTTCTCGCGGTAATAGAGCGCGGAGAGGATGCCATAGACCATGTTCATGGCGCCGATCTGGTCGGCCATGCCGGAGCCGGCAGGCACCGGCGGGCCGTCGCCGCGGCCGGTATTGGTGGCGAGGCCGACCAGCCCCTGGATCAGCATGTCCTGGCCTGGCCGCTCCAGATATGGCCCCTCCTCGCCATAGCCGGAGCCCGAGCAATAGATGATCGCCGGGTTCGCCGCCTTGAAATCCTCATAGCCATAGCCGAGCCGCGCCATGACGCCGGGCCGGAAATTCTGCACGACGACATCGGCGTCCTTCGCCATGCGCATGATGATCGCATGCACGGCGCGGCTCTTCAGATTGAGCGCGATCGAGCGCTTGTTGCGGTTCCAGGCGAGGAAGTTCGGGCTCTCAGAACCGCCGACCCATTTCGCGAAGAAGGTCATGGAGCGGAAGAGATCGCCGGGACCGGCGCGCTCGATCTTGATGACATCGGCGCCCATGTCGGCCAGGAGCTGGGTCGCGAACGGCCCCTGCAGCAGATGGCTGAAATCGAGGATCCTGACGCCGGAAAGGGCCTTGTCCATGGTTCGGTCTCTTTGAAAATCAGACGAGGTCAGGCACGAAGCGCGGGGCGGCGGTGAGGCCGCCGTCGACGCGCAGGTCGATGCCCGTGGTGAAGCCGGCGGCGTCGGAAGCGAGATAGACCGCCGCCTCGGCGACCTCCTCCGGCTTTCCGATCCGGCCGATCGGATGCATCTTGACCCAGGCCCGAGCAACATGGTCGCCGAGCTCGGCGATGACCTTCTCGTTCATCGGCGTGTTGATCGTGCCAGGAGAGATCGAGTTGACGCGGATGTTCATGGGGCCGAACTCGACCGCCATCTGCCGCGTCATCGCCATGACCGCGCCCTTGGCGCCGGCATAGCCCGTCCAGCCGTCGAGGCCGATATGGCCCTGCGCCGAGGCCATGTTGATGATCGAGCCGCTCTTCTGGCGGATCATGTGCGGCAGCGCATATTTGCAGCCGCGGAAGACGCTGGTGAGGTTGACCGCGATGAGCCGGTGCCACTGCTCGTCGGTCATCTCGTGCACGGGCATGCCGCCGATGGCGATCGCGGCGTTGTTGACGAGCACGTCCAGCTTGCCGCCACGCGCGACCGCGTCGGCGATGAGCCCGGCGATGTCCGCCTCGACCGAGACGTCGCAATGACGGAAATTCGCCTTGCTGCCTTCGGCGCGCAGCGCGGCCGCCGCCGCCTCGCCCTTCGCGTCGTCGATGTCGCCCACGAAGACATGCGCGCCTTCGGTCGCCATGGCGCGGGCGATCGCATGGCCGATACCGTCGGCCGCGCCGGTGATGACCGCGACCTTGCCTTCGAGACGTCCGCTGTTGCCTGCCATGACTGCGTCTCCCCTCAGCGCCTCTGCCGCTTCACTTCGTCGAAGCCGACGGCGGCGATGATGATGAAACCGGTGATGACGAGCTGCCACTCGGTGGCGAGGTCGAGCATGCCGAGCCCGTTGGACAGGAAGGAAAGGATCAAGACGCCGAGCGCCATGCCGAACAAGCTGCCGACGCCGCCCGAAAGGCTGACGCCGCCAAGGACGACCGCGGCCACGACCTGGAACTCGAAGCCGAGGCCGGCGACATGCACCGCCGATCCCAGCCTGGACGCGAGCAGGATGCCGGCGACGGTCGCGAGCAGCGCGCTGATGATGAAGCAGGTGAACTTGATGCGGCGCACGTCATAGCCGGCGAGCCGCGCCACCTCGGGACTGCCGCCGACCGCATAGACCTGGCGGCCGAACGGGCGGTGGCGGAGGACATAGGCGAAGACGAGCAGGAGCACGAAGGCGATGGCGGCCGGGATCGGCAGCACGTCGAGGATGCGGCCATTGCCGATCTGGAAGAAGCTCTCCAGCATCGCGTCGTCGGGGATCGCCGTCTGCCCGGTGTAGAGATAGACGCCGCCGCGCAGGATGAAGAGCGTTCCGAGCGTGACGATCAGCGAATTGATGCCGGCATAGGCGGCGAGATAGCCGTTCACGGCCCCGACCACGAGCCCGAGCGCCAGCGCGCCGGCGACACCGAGCGCCAGCGATTCCGTCATGTTCATGATCGTGACGAGCGGAATGGCAACTGCGGCGACGAGCGAGCCGACCGAGACATCGACCTCGCCGGAGATGAACACGATCGCGACACCGATGCCGGCGGTCATCGCCAGCGACGCCTGGCCGAGCACGTTCGTCATGTTCCGCACGGTCAGGAACGTGCCGGAGGCGAGCGAGAAGAAGGCGATGATGACGAGGAGCGCCACGAGAAGCGCGAACTCGCTGCGGCCGACGAAAAGCCGGAACAGCGGCGGCGGCGCGGAAGCAGCGAGGCTAGGCGATTGCGGCATTCAATATGATCTCCTGCGTCGCGGCATCGCGCGGCATGACGGCGGTGATGCGGCCCTCGGCCATCACGGCGATGCGATCGGAAAGGCCGAGCAGCTCCGGCATTTCCGAGGTCATCATGATGACGGCGAGGCCTTCGCCGGCCAGTTGGTCGATGAGCGCAAAGATCTCCGACTTGGCGCCGACATCGATGCCGCGCGTCGGCTCGTCTACGACGATGACTTTCAGACCGCGCATCAGCCAGCGGGCGAGCAGCACCTTCTGCTGGTTGCCGCCCGAGAGATTCTTGATCGCCTGGCCGAGGCCCGGCGTCTTGACGCGAAAGCGGTCGACGAAGCTCTGCACGGCGCTGCGCTCGCGCCCCTCGTCGACAAAGCCGGCCTTCGCGAAGGCCGAGAGCGAGGCGAGGCTCATGTTCTGAAGCACGGGCAGCTCCAGCATCAGCCCTTCCGTCTTGCGATCCTCGGTGAGAAGCCCAATGCCGAGCCCGACCGCGCGCCGCGTATCGTGCGGGACGAGCGGCGTGCCGTCGATGCGGATCGTGCCGGAGCGGATCGGGTCGTAGCCGACGATCGCCTTGGCGAGTTCGGTGCGGCCCGCCCCCATCAGACCGAAGAAGCCGAGGACCTCGCCAGCCCGTGCCTCGAAGCTCACGCCTTTCAGCTTGGCATCCGTGGAGAGGTTCTCGACGGTCAGCACCGCCTTGCCCGGGCTGTGGCGCCGGACACGCGGAAAGAGGTTGTCGATGCGCCGCCCGATCATGTCGTGGATCAGGCTGTCATGCGTGTGGGCACCGATCGGCTTGGTCGAGATGTGTCGCCCGTCGCGCAGCACCGTCACCTCGTCGGCGATCTCGAACACCTCGTCGAGCTTGTGGCTGACATAGACCACGGCGATGCCGAGGGCGGTCAGGCGGCGTATGACGACGAAGAGGAGCTCGACCTCCTTGGGTGTCAGCGACGAGGTCGGCTCGTCCATGACGACGATGCGCGCCTCATGCGCCAGCGCGCGGGCGATCTCGACCATCTGCTGCTGGCTGACCGGCAGGTCGCCGGTCTTCGCGGCGGGATCGACGTCGAAGCCGATGCGCTGGAAGAGCGCCGCCGCCTCGGCTCGGATGCGCTTCCAGTCGATCGATCCGCCGGCGATGCGGGGATATTCTTCGAGGAAGATGTTTTCGGCGACCGTGAATTCCGAGATCAGCGCGATCTCCTGGAAGACGACCTTGATGCCCTGGCGGAGCGCATCGCGCGGCGAGCGGAACTCGGTCTCGCGGCCGCCGACGCGGATCGTGCCGGTATCCTTGCCATATACGCCGGCGAGAATCTTGATCAGCGTCGACTTGCCGGCGCCGTTCTCGCCCATCAGCGCATGCACCTTGCCGGGCGCGAGCGCGAGGTCGACGCCGTCGAGGGCGATGACTCCCGGGAAGCGCTTGCCGATGCCGCGCATCTCCAGCGCCGGCACGGCCGCTTCCTTCGCGGTCTCCAGAGGGTCAGCGCGCATCGGCCTTCCTCCGGATGATGTCGAGCCAGGTGGCGAGGACGATGACGATGCCGGGCACGACCATCTGCAGGTCCTGGTTCCAGCGGAGGATGATGATGCCGTTGTCGATGACCTTCAGGAGAAGGACGCCGAGCAGCGTGCCGACCAGCGTGCCTCGGCCGCCGGCGAGCGAGGTGCCGCCGAGGATGACCGCGGCGATGACAGTGAGCTCGAAGCCGCGGCCCGCTGTCGGCTGGCCGGCATTCATCAGCGAGCAGAGCACTAGGCCGGCGACGCCGACGCAAAGGCCGGTGATGACGAAGGCGATGACCTTGAGCCGCTCGGCGCGGAGGCCGGAGAGTCGCGCCGCCTTCTGGTTGGCGCCGACGGCATAGAGATAGCGGCCGAACAGCGTGAAGCGCAGCGCGACATAGCCGAGCACGAAGATGACGGCGGCGAGGATGACGGGGATCGGGATCGGCCCGACATAGCCGGCGCCGATCGCCGTGAAGGCGTCGAGCTGGTGTTTGTTCTGCACCGCCTCACGCGTGTAGAGATAGACGCTCCCCTGCAGGATCATCATCGTCGCGATGGTGGCGATGAGCGAATTGATCCTGAGGCGCGTGACCACCAGCCCGTTGAAGAGGCCGACCGCGGCGGCAAAGGCGAGCGCCGCCAGCGCGCCGAGCGTGACGCTATGCGTGCGGTTGGTGACGTCCATGGCGACGCAGCCGGTGAAGGCGAGCGAGGCGCCGACCGAGAGATCGACCTCGCCGGCGATGAGCAGCATGGTCATGCCGACGGCGACGATCAACACCAGCGCGCATTGGCGGAGGATCGCGATGGTGTTGTCGACGGAATAGAACTGCGGCGCCGCGACCGAGATGGCGACGCAGAGGATGACCAGGAGACCGATCAGCACGACCTGGCTCTTGTCGGCGAGCGCGCCGACCAGAAGCCCCGGACGGCGGGCGGGCAATGTCTCGCTGGTCATGATCGATGGTTCCGCATGAGCGTCCCGCCGTCGCTGCGTCATTCGGCGTCTTCGCCTCTCATGGGAGAGGTCAAAGGCGCGGGCGCGGATGACGATCGACTGGAAAAGAAGCCGGGACGGCGTGCCGCCCCGGCCAGGCGAAAGACGGCTTACTTCTTGAGGTCAGCCGCCGTCTGCATGCACTTGTCTGGCGCCACCACGGCGTTGACGGCGTCCCACTTGATGGTGCGGGTCGTGCCGTCGACCGAGTAGTATTTCTGCCAGTCCTCGCCGACCATCGGCGTCGTCGGGCTGACGATCCAGGTCGGGACTTCTTCCTTGTTGTAGAGCTTCACGGCCGCGTCTACCGCGGTGAAGCCGACCTTCTCCGGGAACATCGCCGCCTCGATCCGGTAGGACGGCTCCTTCTCGATGGCATTGATGAAGGCGAGACCCTCGCCGCCGGTGCCGACCACGAGCAGGCCGTCCTGCGACTTGCCGGCCGCCTTCCAGGCCTGCAGGCCGCCGAGCGAGGACGAGTCGTTGATGCCGTAGATGATGTTGATGTCGCCGTTCTGCGCCAGCGCCGCGGCCGACACCTCGAAGGAGCGATCCGGATTGCCGCCGCCGTCGAGATCATGCACCAGCGTCGCGCCCGGGATCTCGGTCTTCAGCCCGTCCATGAAGCCCTTCGAACGCAGCACCGTCGCCGAGAGCAGCGGCAGGCCGACATTCATGACCTTCGCCGTGCCGCCGAGCTTCTCCTTGGCATATTTGCCGGCCTCAACGCCTGCGTGATAGCCGGTGTCGTAGTCGCAGATGGCGACGAGGGTCGTCATGCCCTTGACCGGGTTGCCCTCGAGCACGATGGGCATCCCCTCCTGCTTGGCGCGGCGAAGCAGCGGAACGACGGCGTCCTCGTTGACCGGCGTGATGATCAGCACGTCGACGCCCTGGGACATGAAGTCCTCGGCGGCGGCGATCTGCTTGGCCGCGTCGAGATTGGCATCCTTGACCTCGACGGTGATGCCGAGCTGGGCGCCGCGATCCTTCATGCCCTTGATGACGTTCTGGTACCACTCATGCGTCGCATAATTGACGACGTAGCCGATCTTCTTCGGCGCGGCCTCGGCATAGGCCGAGCCGACCGCCAGCACCGCGATGGCGGATCCGGCGAGAAGTCCCAACAGCATCTTCTTCATGTCGCTTTCCTCCCTTGTCAGCGAACCGCCCTTTGCGGGCGTCTTAACGTTTCTGCTCTTCCGCGGCGGGGAGCCGGATGGCCCTGTTCCTGCCGGCCTGCTCGGGCGCGCCCAGCGCGCGCGAGATCTCGTTCGCCGCCATGCGAGTCGTCTCCAGCACGCTTTCGCGGCTGAAGCGGGCGCGCTTCTGCGGCAGATAGGGAACGGTGAGGGCTGCGACGGTCGCGCCCATATGGTCGCGCACCGGCAGCGAGATATTGGTGCAGCCATCGACCGCGAGCGAGGCGCGCATCTCGTAGCCGAGCTCCGAAATGGCGGCGAGCCGCGCATCGATCTCGGGCCGCGTCGCGCCGGCCTCGCCGCTGGCGAGGATGCGCCGCACCAGCGCCTCGCGCTCGGCCGGCGGCAGAGCCGCGAGGAGCACGGCGCCGGAGCTCGTCTCCAGGACGGGGAAATGCGAGCCGAGCGCCACGGAATAGCGCATGGGCAGCGGCGACTCGACCTGCAGCACGATGAGCACGGTCGCCTCGCGCAGGACGACCAGATGGCAGCTCTGGTCGGTGTTGCCGACGAGTTCGCGCATGACCGGCAGCGCGCTGTCGACGAGCCGGTTCACCGGCGGATGCATGTGAGCGAGTTCGAACAGCTTCAGCGAGAGGCGGTAGCGGTCGGCCTTGGTGCGGACGAGATAGCCGCGCCCCTCGAGAAGCTGGATGACGCGATAGATCTCGTGGATCGACCGGCCAAGCCCGAGCGAGAGTTCGGTCTGCGTCACGTCCTCGTTGCGGGCCGCCATGAACTCGAGGATGTCCAGCGCCTTTTCGGCCGCCGGCACCTTGTAGTCGCGCCGCGACCCGGCATCCGCACCCTCGTCGTCTTCCAACGTCATCGCCCGCTCCGTCTCGCTCATGCCGTGGTCTCCGGCAGCGAGGCGGCATAGAGCCTGTCGAGGCGCTCCGCCAGCGCACGGGCCGGAAGCCGGCCGGCGATGGCGTCGGCGGCGGGATGCGTCGCCTCGCGGAAGAAGCCGATGAAGCCCGGATGGGTCGGCCGCAAATAGGAATTGGCGAGCGTCGCAAGCGTGTCGGCGAAGAAGTTGCCGGTGACCCGGTTGGCCTCGGCATCGCGCCAGGCGGCGAGCGAACCGGGCTGCCCCCCGAAGCGCACATAGTCGCCGCGCTGGTAGTCCGGCGCGCAAAGAAAGAGCGCATAGTCGGCCGCGGCTCGGGGATGGGCCGAGAAGGCCGAGACGCCGATGCCGGCGCCGCCGAGCAGCGATCCCCTGGCGCCATCGGCAGGGATATTGCCGAAGCGAAGGCGCGGCCCGGAGGCGGGCGCGGAATAGTTCACATAGCCGAAGGCATAGGGCGTGTAGACGACGTCGTCATGCCCGACCATGTGGTCGTAACAGCGGATGGGATTCCAGTCTGCCGAGGCGGGATGGGCAAGCGCGGCCAGCGCGCGCAGTTCGTCGATGATGGCCTCGACCGCATCGCGCGGTAGGAAACACCCATCCGCGCCCACCCTGTCGCCGCGCCCGGCGGCGAGCGTCATCACGAGACACATCGCATCGGTGGGCACGAAGGGAAGACCGATCCATTTGCCGTCGGCGCGCAGCCGTCGGCCGAGATCGAGAACCTCGGCATGGTTCGCCGGCATGGCGTCGGCATAGCGGGTGAGCAAATCGGGCCGGCAAGAGGCGACCTGCGCCGCAGCGTCGATCGGCAGCGCCCATTGCGCGCCGTCATATTCATAGGACCGCCAGGAGCCGCCGACCGAATCCGCCGCGAAGCGGGCGCGCGCGGCGGCGTCGAGCCGGGCATCGAAAGGCACCATCAGCCGGTCGCGGGCAATGTCACCGATGAAGGGATGGTCGAAGACGATGAGGTCGTACTGGCGGAGCACGTCTTCGAGCCGACCCTCACCGAACTCATAGAGGCTGCGGCGATCCCACTGGATCTGGACGCCCGGATGCCCGGCGCCATAGGGCGCGATGCTCGCATCGAGCGGCCCCCAGCAGCGCCTGTGATCCCAGGCGAGCCCGCGCAGCGTCACCGTCATTCCCGTCTCCACCCGTTTGCCCGGCTCTGCGGCCGGCTTGCGGGGACATTAGCGCACCTCCGCACTTATGCAAACAGTTTTCCTAAGTGCCGAAATTTCGGACTGTAGGGCAAATTCGTGCCTGTTACAGGCCCGATTGATGGACTAATATATCAGTCGCGAGAGACCGGGCGCCATCCGCGGCCGGGTTGCTCTTGTCGGCGCTTTGTGGATGGATGCCGGCAAAGCGGTCGCGGTGACTGCCCAGCAAGGAGAATCGGCGGTGTTCGACGACGGCCCGATGCCGGTGAAGACGCGATCGACGGCCCAGGGCGTGTTCGAGCTGCTGTGCGGCGAGATCGTCCTCAACCAGCTGAAGCCGCTCGACCCTATCCGCGAGGGCCAGATCGCAGAGCGCATCGGCGTGTCGCGCACGCCCGTCCGCGAGGCGCTGCTCCGCCTCGCCGATCTCGGCCTCGTCGACATCTATCCGCAGAGCGGCACCCGCGTGGCGCCGATCCGCCTCGCCAAGGTCCGCGCCGCGCAATTGATCCGCGAGGCGGTCGAGGTCGAGGTTGTCGGCCGCGCCGCGGCGCGTATGACGCCGGCCGCGCTCGCCACCATCGACGCGATCATCGAGGACCAGGCGCGAGCCGCGACGCGTGGCGACACGCGCCGGCTCTACGAACTCGACGAGACGTTCCACCGCGCGATCTTCGAGATCGCCGACTGCCAGGCGGCGGCGGACGAGCTCGAAGACGTGAAGCTCCATTTGAACCGCCTGCGCTACCTCTCGGTCGATTGGCCGCGCAGCGCCGACTACATCGTCGCCGAGCACCGCCTGATCCGCGAGGCGCTCGGCGCGCAGGATGCCGTGGCGGCGGCGGCGGCCATGCGTACGCATCTGCGCGCCGTCTTGGTGCCGCTCGAAATGATGTCGCGCCGCAACGGGATCGCGGCCGCGGTCTGAATGATCCGGGAGGAATGAGAATGACCAAGGAGTTCGACGGCAAGGTGGCGCTCGTCACCGGGGCCGCGATGGGGATCGGCGCGGCCGTGGCCGAGCTTCTTGCCGAGCGCGGCGCGAAGCTCGTTCTGGTCGACCGCGACGCCGAGGCGCTCGCCACGATGGCCGGGCGCACCGGCGGCGAGGCAGTCGCCGGCGATCTCGCCGACCGCGCGACCTTGGAGGCGGCAATCGCCCGCGTGAGGGAGCGGTTCGGCCGACTGGACGTCCTCTCCAACAATGCCGGCATCCAGCGCTACGGCACACTGGAAACGACGAGCGACGCGCTCTGGGACGAGGTCTTCGACGTCAACCTGAAGGCGATCTTCCGCCTCTCCGGTCTCGCGATCCCGCTTCTGCGCGAGACGCGCGGCGCGATCGTCAACATGGCCTCGGTGCAGGGCCTCGCCTCGCAGGCGAATGTCGTCGCCTATACCGCCGCCAAGCATGCGCTGATCGGCCTGACGCGCGCCGCCGCCGTTGACCACGCGCATGAAGGCATCCGCGTCAACGCCGTGGCGCCGGGCTCGGTCGATACGCCGATGCTGCGCAAGACCATCGCCATGGCCGACGATCCGGCGGCGCTCGCCGCCGTCATCGACGGCATGCATCCGCTCGGCCGCAGCGCGAAGGCGCGCGAGATCGCGGAAGTCGTCGCATTCCTCGCCTCCGACCGCGCCTCCTTCGTGACCGGCGCCGTCTATGTCGCCGATGGCGGCCTCACCATTCCGCTCGGCGGCGCGCCGAAACCCTCGGAGACCGAAGGCAAGGCCTGAGACCTGCGGGCTGCCGCAGCCGGCTATGGTTAACCCTGCCTTAACGGGGCCCGCCGCAAGGTCGGCCAGGGCGCGGCGACCGCTGCGCCGTGGCGGCTGGGCGGACGAGGACGGCCTGTGCGGAGATCGGCGCGGCGCGGCAGGATGATGTGGAGCGCTGCGGCGCTCGGCGCCTTGCCGGCCGGGCTCGTGCTCGCAGCTTCCCCCGCGCTCGGCGAATCGATCTGGGTCCTCCCCGGCAACGGCAACTGGACGACGCCGTCGAACTGGTCGCCGGCCGGCGAGCCGACCGCGGCCTCGCAGGTGCGCGTCGACAATGGCGGCGAGGCGCAGGTGACCTTTCCCGGTGCCGCGGCAGCCGGCCTCACCATCGGCGGCGCCGCGGGTTCCTCGGGCAGCATCGCGGTCACCTCCGGCGGCACGCTCACCACGACCTCGGCGGCGCCCAGCATCGTCGGCGGCAGCGGCACCGGCACGCTGACCATCACCCGGCTCGGCTCCAGCTGGACCAATGCCGGCGGCCTCGTCATCGGCGACGCGCCCGGCAGTTCCGGCCGTATGATCGTCGACATGGGCGCCACCGTGGCGACGGGAAGCGCGGCGGGCTCGACGACGATCATCGCCAACCAGGCCGGCTCGACCGGTAGCCTCTCGATCGAAGGCGACGGCTCGATCGTGACCGTCGGCAGTACGCTCATCCTCGGCAATGCCGGGGCGGCGAGCCTCCGCGTCTCGAGCGGCGGCGTGCTCACCGATGCCGGCGCCACCATCGGCGCATCGGCCGGCGGCGTCGGCACTGCCACGGTGACCGGCTCCGGCTCGCTCTGGACCACGACCGGGGCGATGACGCTCGGACGCTCCGGCAGCGCGGCACTGACCGTCGAGGCCGGAGCCAGCGTGGCGGCGGAGAACGCGACTGCGGGTCTCGAAGCCTCCGGCAGCGCGGCGATCAAGGTCTCGGGCGCCGGCTCCAGCCTCGCAGCGACGGGCGAACTGACGCTCGGCGCCTCTGGCTCGGGCGAGCTCACGGTCGAGGCGGGCGGCGCCGCGTCGGCCTCCGCCATCACGCTCGGCACGGATGACGGCGGCAGCGGCACGGCCAAGGTCACCGGCGCCGACTCGCTGCTGTCGGCGACGGGTTCCGGCGGCCTGGTCCTCGGCGCCTCGGGAGACGGCGACCTCGTGGTCGAGAGCGGCGGAAGCGCCACCGCGCCCACCATCACCCTCGGTGCCGACGCGTCGGGCGCGGGCACGCTGCTCGTCACCGGCGCCAATTCCTCCGTCGCTGCGCAGACGCTGGTGATCGGTGGCGAAGGGACGGGTAGCGCCACGGTCGAGGCAGGCGGCGCCACGCAGGCCACTCAGACCACGGTCGGCGCGGGGGCCGGCGCGACGGGAACGCTCGCGGTGGACGGCGCAGGATCGACGGCGGTCACGCAGAACGCCCTCACGATCGGTGCCGACGGAACCGGAAATCTCACCATATCGGGATCAGGCGCCGTCGCGACCGGCACGCTCGCGGCAGGCTCCGGCACGGGCGGCAGCGGCAGCATCGCCATTTCCGGCGAGGGATCGAACCTCGCTGCAACCGGCGCCGCGACCATTGGCGGATCAGGCACCGGCAATCTGACGATCTCGCTCGGCGCCACCATGAGCGCAGGCTCGACCGTCATCGGCGCCGACGCGGCCGGCGATGGAACGGCCCTCGTCACCGACAACGGCTCGGCGCTCGCGACGGGCGCCAATCTCGCGGTCGGCGCGGCCGGCGCGGGCGCGCTGACGCTGGTGAATGGCGGCACGGCTTCGGCCGGCACGCTTTCCGTCGGCGGCGCTGCGACGGGCACCGGCACGGTCGTGGTGACCAATCTCGGCTCTGATCTCGCCGTGGATGGCGCCGCGACGATTGGCGGCGCCGGTAGCGGCACGCTCACGGTCTCGTCCTCGGGAACGATGACGAGCGGCGACACGGTGATCGGCGCATCGGCCGGCGGCATCGGCGCCGCGACCGTGACCGGCAGCGGATCGGACTGGACCGCCGGCGCGCTCACCATCGGCGGCGCCGGGTCCGGCTCCTTGCAGGTAACGGCGGCGGGAACGCTCGAGAGCAGCGCGGCGACGATCGGCTCGGAAGCCGGCTCCTCCGGTTCGGTGGCGATCGATGGCGGCGGCTCGGCCTGGATGGCGAATGACAACCTCATCATCGGCGATGCCGGCACCGGCACTCTGCAGGTGACGGCCGCGGGCGAGGTCACGAGCGGCGCGGTGACGCTTGGCGCGGCGAGCGGCTCATCCGGTGGCGTGACCATCGACGGCGACGGCTCCGTCGTCTCCGTCGGCGGCGATGTCGTGATCGGCGAAAACGGCGCGGGAACCTTGCTCGTCACGGCGGGCGGCACGCTGAACGCGGCCGGCAGCATCACGCTCGCCTCCGAGACCGGCAGTTCCGGCGTGCTGCAGATCGGCGACGGCGCCGGATCGGGCTCCGTGACGGCAAGTTCGGTCGCCGGCGGGGCCGGCACCGCGACGGTGATCTTCGACCACACCGATCTCGGCTATAGTTTCACGCCCTTGATCACCGGCACCGCTTCGGTGCAGCAGACCGGCAGCGGCACGACCATCCTCGCCTCCGCCAACAGCTATTCAGGCGGAACCACGATCGAGGCCGGCACGCTTCAGGCCGGCGCGGCGAATGTGCTGAGCACCGCGTCCGCCGTCACCATCGCCGCCGGCGGCACGCTGGCGCTTGCCGGCACCGACCAGACCGTACCCTCCATCGCCAATGCCGGCACGGTCTCGACGCTCGGCAGCAGCGCCGGCGCCGAACTCACGGTGACCGGCGACTATGCGGGCAGCGGCGGCACGCTGGTGCTCGGCGCCAGGCTCGGCAACGACGCCTCACCCACGGACCGCCTTGTGGTCGAGGGCGACGTCTCGGGGACGACCAGCGTCTCGGTCACCAATCTCGGCGGCAGCGGCGGACGGACGACCGGCGACGGCATCGAGGTGATCGCCGTCGGCGGCGCTTCGCCGGAGGATGCCTTCTCGGGCAACAGGATCGTCGCCGGCGCCTGGGATTACAGGCTCTATCAGGGCGGGGTCGGCGCCGATGCCGATGACGGCAACTGGTATCTCCGCAGCGATCTCTCGCTCGCCGCGCAGACCTATGCCGCCTGGCCGGCGACGCTGGTCAATTTCGGCATCGCCAGCATCGGCAGCTATCGCCAGCGAACGGGCGTCTGGAGCACCGGCGCCGCCGGCGTCACGGTCGGCGACGCCTGGGTGCGCGGCTTCGGCCGCGGCGGCTCGGCGAGCCCGGCCGGCGGCACGCCCTTCGACCAGTCGCTCGGCTTCGGCCAGACCGGCGTCGAGGCCGAGCTTCCCGTCGCGCTCGCGGCGCCCGGCACCTTCAAGGCCGGCGTGATGGCGACCTTCGGCCGCTCGACCGCCGATATCTCGGCGACGACGCATGGCATTCCCGGCTCCGGCACGGTCGATACCGGCGCCTTCGGCATCGGCGGCAATCTCACCTGGACCGGGTCGGGCGGCGATCTCGACGGCGTCTATGTCGACACGGTCGGGCAGATCACCTGGTACGATACCGATTTCAGCGCCAGCGATGCCGGCTCGCTCGCCTCGACCAGCGCGGTTGGCGGCGCGATCAGCGTCGAGGTCGGAAAATGGATCGAGGTCGCCAAGGGCTTCGCCATCGTGCCGCAGACGCAGCTGGCCTATGTCGCGACGAGCGCCGGCGGTTTCACCGACCGCGACGGCACGCTGGTCGACGGCAGCTCGGCAAGCGGCTTTGTCGGCCGCACCGGCATCCGGGCCGAGCACTCCCGCTTCCTCGGCAGCGGGCCAGACGATGCGATGCGGCTCGACGCCTATCTCCTCGCCAATCTCGCCTACGCATTCGGCGGCAGCTATGCCGTCTCGGTCGGCGGCACGGCGCTCGACCAGGATGCCGCGCCCCTCCTCGGAGAACTCGGCCTCGGCGCCACGCTTCAGATGACCGCCGCGGCCGCCCTTTATGGCGACGCGAGCTATGCCGCGGCCTTTTCCGGCGGCGCCAGCTACTGGTCCGGCAATCTCGGCCTCAAGCTCGACTGGTAGACGTCGCCGCCGCCGGTCTATGCTCGGCTGCCACGGGCAGACAAGGAGAGCGGGCATGGCGACGGTCAAGGCGATCCTCGACACCACGAATTACGCCGTTTCGATCGAGGCCGGGCCGCATGCGCTCGCCGCCGACGAGCCGGTCGCGCGCGGCGGCCACGGGACAGGCCCCGGACCCTATGACCTCGTGCTCGCCGGCCTCGCGGCCTGCACGGTCATCACGCTGCGCATGTATGCCGAGCGCAAGGGCTGGCATCTCGGCGAGATCCGCGCCGAACTCGCCCACACGCGGACCGACGGCCGCTCGCACATCACCCGCGCCCTGAGCTTCGAAGCCGCTCTGGCGCCGGAGCAGCGCAGCCGCCTCGCGGAGATCGCCGAGAAGACGCCGGTGACGCTCACGCTCAAGGAAGGCGCCGACATCGTGACGACGATCGCGCCGCATCCCCATGGCGAGACGCCGGCCGAACTCGACGAGCGGCTCGACGAGGCGATCGAGGAGAGCTTTCCGGCCAGCGACCCGCCGAGCGTCTCGCCCGGCGAGGGCTGAGAGCGCAAAGCTACCAGTGGATGCCGAGGCCGACGAAGGCGCCCTGCTGCGTCGTGTCGTAGACGAAGCCGCCGCTCTCGTAGTCCTCGTAGATGGCGCGATAGCCGATGGAGGTCGAGATCGTCTTCGACCAGTTGTAGCCGACCGCGCCGAACGCCTGCCAGGTGAAGTTGGAGCCGACGCCGAAGCCGCCGACATCGCCGAGCGCCGTCACGAACCAGCGGTCGTTGAAATCGTAATGGCCGTAGAGGCCGACGGTCGGATCGATCCACTGCACCGTGCCACCGTCATTGTAGGTGACGGGCAGGAAGGCGGGGCTGACGCCGAGATCGGCGGAGAGATTCTGGTAGCGGAAGCCGACCGTCGGTGCGAGCTGCAGCTGCGGCATGCCGAGCGGCAGCATGTAGCCGACGAGGCCCTGCACCGTGATCTGGGTCTGCGAATAGTCGTAATTGAAAGCGCCGTCGCGGATCTGGCCGTCGCTGCTCACCTTGGTGAGCATGAAATCGGTCAGGAACATGAACTGGTCGCTGAAGCCGCCGAACGAGCCCATCAGCGCACCGTCGAGATCGCTGATCGCCTGCCCGGGAGAAATATCGACGCCGACAGGGCCGATGCCGCGCACCCCGACATCGCCGGAAACGCCGGACAGCCAGCCATAGATCGTCGCCTGGAAGCGCCAGTCCGCCTTGGCGGCCGGAGCCGTGACGACCGGCTCCGGCGGCGTCACGTCCGCCGCCTCGGCCGAGACGGCCGAACCTACGACGAGAAGGCCGCCGATGAGCGCCAGCGTCCGCGCTGCGATGGAAATCCGCTTGTGCATCGATATCCCCCGATGTCGTGCCCCTTGCCAACGCCATAGCATGGCGGGAGCCATCAAGAAGCGCCCGCTTCGCCGCAGCGCTTTCGTCGGCGGGCATCGGTTGCAGGAATGTCGCAGCCGGGTCGGCCGGACTGGTGTCGAGCCGGCTTGCAATTGGCCCTCGTTTTGCTGCACTGCATGATCGGATATTCACCAGCGAGGTCGACGATGACTGAGACGCCCGCGTTCCCCAGCCGCCTCCTGCGGGGCTATACCGCCTTCCGCGACCAGCGGCTGCCGCAGGAGAGCGCGCGCTATCGCATCCTCGCCGAGACCGGCCAGCGGCCGCGCACCATGATCATCGGCTGCTGCGACAGCCGCGCCGCGCCGGAAACGATCTTCGACGCCGCGCCCGGCGAGCTCTTCGTCATCCGTAACGTCGCCAATCTCGTGCCGCCCTATGATCCCGACGGCGAGTATCACGGCACCTCGGCGGCGATCGAGTTCGGCGTGATGGGCCTGAAGGTCCGCTACATCCTGGTGATGGGCCATGGCCGCTGCGGCGGCGTGCAGGCCTATATCGCCTCGCGCGATGCGGGGCCGAATGCGCCGGAAGAGCCGAGCGCCTTCATCGGCAAGTGGATCACGCTGGTCGCGCCAGCCGAGAAGCTGGTCTGCGAAAGCCCAGACGATGCAGCCGGGCGGCAGCGCGCGCTGGAATTCGCCTCGATCCGCCAGGGCATCGAGAACCTCCGCACCTTCCCGTCGATCCGCAATCTCGAGGAGATCGGCGAGATCGAGCTGCACGGCGCGTGGTTCGACATCTCGACCGGCGAGTTGCATGTGCTCGACCAGAAAACCGGCCGCTTCGAGGTCGCGAAGGGATAGGCTCTTGTCGGTGAGCCGTCATGGCCGGGCTTGTCCCGGCGAACCACGACTTTCTCCGGAGCGGCAACAAGAAGTCGATGCCCGGGACGAGCCCGGGCATGACGCTTTGATGGATTGGCTGCCGTCCAGCCCGATCAGGCCGCCTGCTTGCGCGGCTGGATCAGCTTGCGGTTGACCAGCACCTCGGCGATCTGCACGGCGTTGAGCGCCGCGCCCTTCCTGAGATTGTCCGAGACGACCCACAGATTGAGGCCGTTCTCGACGGTCGCGTCCTCGCGGATGCGCGAGATATAGGTCGCGTCCTCGCCGGTCGCCTCATAGGGCGTGATGTACTGGTTCTCTTCCGGATTATCGATGACCAGGCAGCCCGGCGCCTCGCGCAGGATGTCGCGCGCCTCGTCGGCGGTGATCGCCTTCTCGAACTCGATGTTGACGGATTCCGAATGCGAGATGAACACCGGCACGCGCACCGCGGTGCAGGTCAGCTTGATCTTCGGGTCGAGGATCTTCTTGGTCTCGGCCATCACCTTCCATTCCTCCTTGGTGTAGCCGTCCTCCATGAAGACGTCGATGTGGGGAATGAGGTTGAAGGCGATGCGCTTGGTGAACTTCTCCATGATGATCGGATCGTTCACGAAGACGGCGCGGGTCTGCGTGAAGAGCTCGTCCATGGCTTCCTTGCCGGCGCCGGAAACCGACTGGTAGGTCGAGACGACGACGCGCTTGATCGTCGCGACGTCATGCAGCGGCTTCAGCGCCACGACGAGCTGCGCGGTCGAGCAGTTCGGATTGGCGATGATGTTCTTCTTGGCAAAGCCCTTGATCGCGTCGGCGTTCACTTCCGGCACGATCAGCGGCACCTCGGCGTCGTAGCGCCAGGCCGAGGAATTGTCGATCACGACGCAGCCGGCCGCGCCGATCTTCGGCGACCATTCCTTGGACACGGTGCCGCCCGCCGACATCAGGCAGATATCGGTGTCGGAGAAGTCGTATTGGTCGAGCGGCTTCACCTTCAGCGTCCGGTCGCCGAACGAGACCTCGGTGCCCTGGCTGCGGCGCGAGGCGAGCGCCACGACCTCGTCGGCCGGGAAGCCCCGCTCGTCCAGGATGTTCAGCATTTCGCGGCCCACATTGCCCGTGGCACCGACGATGGCGACCTTGTAACCCATGGTGATCCTCATTCCTTCGTTCGCGTCGCTCTCCCGCGCCGCCTGACGCTTCCCGGATCGGGAAGGCGTCGGCCGGCTCATCTCCCCCTCGGACCCCAAGGGAGAGACGATGGGGCACGGGAGGGACGATCAGCCGGTCGTCGCGGTTTTCGGGGTGGTGGTTGCGGTTTTCGGGCACGCGGGCGCATGCGTCGGCGCCCCGGTGACGGCAGCCACCTGGCCCGTTAGGATCGCACTGGCACCAAGAGGCGCGGCCATCGGCAAACCCGATTGAGATTGCGCTGCTTGTGACGCCAAATCGGCGCCGGAGTCAACAGCGAGCCGGAGCTTCGCTGGTCGGAGGTTTTCCTTGCATCGCCCGTTCCGGTTCCTCGCGCTGCTAGGTTCGCTTCTGGCACCGGCCGCCGGCATGGCGGGCGAGCCGCTCGGCGAGGCCGAGATCGCATCGACCTTCCGCGGCATGACACTCGACGGCATCTATCGCGACGGCGAGTTCTTCAGCGAGACCTATAACGAGGACGGCTCGATCCGCTATCACGGCCAGACCGGCGCCGACAGCGGCGAATGGAGCGTGGAAGGCGGGCGCTTCTGCACCTTCTACGAAGGCGCCGAGGGCGCCTGCTTCTTCGTCGAGCGCGACGGCGCCAACTGCTTCACCTTCACCGCGCCCGAGGAGAAGGACGGCCATACGGTGCCGCAGCGCGACTGGACCTCGCGCGGCTGGGACCGCACGAAGCCCTCGACCTGCCCCACCGCACCGGAGATCCAGCTCTGACGCTCACGCCGCCTTCGATCACGCCGCCTTGGCGAGATCCTCGATCGTCTTGAGCTCTTCGCGCGTCAGCGGAGCGGCGCTCGCCGCGGCGGCGTTGGCAGCGATCTGCTCGGGCCGCGTCGCGCCCGCGATCACCGAGGCGACGGAGGGCCGCGCCAGCAGCCACAGAAAGGCGATGTCGAGCAGCGAGCGTCCGTTCACCGAAGCGAAATCCTCGACCGCGGCGGCGAGATCGCGGTTGCGCGGTGTCAGGTAGCGGTCGCCGAGGCCGGCCCAGGCGGCGAAGCGCGTCCCCTCCGGGCGATCCTCGCGGCGATATTTGCCGGTGAGAAGGCCGGCCGCGAGCGGGAAATAGGGGATGAGCGACAGGCCCTCGGCCTCGATCTCGGGCAGCAGCTCCGCCTCGATGCCGCGCGCGACGAGACTGTATTCGTCCTGGCTGGAGACGAAGCCGGTGGCGCCGGCCGCCTTCGCCGCGGCGCTGGCGGCGCGGAGCCCCTCGGCGGTGAAGTTCGAGGCGCCGTAGAAGCGGATCTTGCCGGCCGCGACCAACTCCTCGAGCGCGCCGATCGTCTCCTCGATCGGCGTCTCCGGATCCGGCTCGTGCATCTGGTAGAGATCGATGCGGTCGGTGCGCAGCCGCTTCAGCGAAGCCTCGGCCGCCTTCAGGATATAGCCGCGCGAACCGCGCCGGCCCTCGGCGCTGCCGGCGATCGGCTTGCCGAACTTCGTCGCCAGCACGACCTTGTCGTACCGCCCTTCCAGGACCTCGCCGATGATCGTTTCCGAACGCGTGTCGGCATAGATGTCGGCGGTATCGAGGAAGGTGACGCCATGGTCGAGCGCGGCATCGATCACCCGGCGCGACTCCGCCGCGTCGATGCGGCCGCCGAAATTGTTGCAGCCGAGGCCGAGGATGGAGACGTGGAGGTCTGACGACCCGAGGCGGCGGGTTTCCATGGCGGGCTCCTTCGCGGGATGTTGGGATGGCGAGATCGCGAAGGAGGATAGGGCGTCGGTCGTCAGGCTGCCAGACTTTCCGCCCGCGTCTCGTAGACGTGATCGACGAGCCCGAACGCCTTCGCCTCCTCGGCATCGAGGAAGGTGTCGCGGTCGAGTGCGCGCTCCACCTCCTCGAGCGTCCTCCCGCAATGCTTGGCATAGAGCGCGTTCAGCCGACGCTTGGTGCGGGTGATGTTGGCGGCATGGCGCTCGATATCGGAGACCACGCCCTGGAAGCCGCCGGAGGGCTGATGCACCATGATCGAGGAATTCGGCAGCGCGATGCGGCGGCCGGGCGTCCCGGCCATCAGCAGGAAGGAGCCGGCGGAGCAGGCGGTGCCCATGCAGACCGTCGAGATCGGATTGCCGATGAACTGCATCGTGTCGTAGATCGCGAAGGCGCTCGTCACCGAACCGCCCGGCGAATTGATGTAAAGCGCGATCTCCCGCGTCGGGCTCTCGGATTCGAGGAACAGCAGCTGCGCCGAGACGAGTGCCGACACCGTGTCGTCGATCGGCCCGTTCAGGAAGACGATCCGCTCGCGGAGCAGGCGCGAATAGATGTCGAAGGCGCGGTCGCCGCGGCTCGACTGTTCGACGACCATCGGAACGAAACTGTTCATGGCACTCTCCTCGGGCGGCAGGACTTAGGCGGCAGGGGTTAGGCGGCGAGTCGCATGGTGGTGGGAAGCGCGCCGCGATGCAGAGCTTCCGGGCGCGGACGGCGGATGCGGCGGCGCGCGACGAGGCTCGCCAGCGGCAGCAGGACGAAGGAGTCCTCCTCTACCGTGACGACACGGTCGACGGGCTGCTCGGCAGGGACGATGAAGCCATCATGCACGAGGCGCAGATGCGTGCGTCGCTCGCCGATCGGCGTGAGCTCGAAGCGCACCGTGCTGTCGAGCGCCTGGCCGTCCGCCTCGTGACGCCAGCGCCAGACGAGGCGGCTCGGGGCGTCGCTCTCGACGATTTCCGCGACGATGCCGTCGCCGAGCAGCGGATCGGCAAGGTACATGGCGCCGTCCCCGCCGGGGGTCGCGGCCATCAGCCATTGCGAGACGATGGACGCGTCGGTGAGCGCCCGCCACACGCGGTTCGCCGGCGCGTCGAGCTCGGTCTCGAGCACCAGCGCGACAGTCTTGGTCTCATGTCCCGGCTCACGGTCAGTCATCGTCCAGTCCTTTCAGGATGTCCTTGAGGCGATCGATCCGCTCCGGCCAGAAGCTGCGATAGCGGTCGATCCAGTCCACGAGCGGCGCCAGCCCTTCGGGCGCTGCGCGGTAATAGGCGAAGCGGCCCTCGCGCCGCTCGGTGACGAGTCCCGCTGCCTTCAGCGTCGCGAGATGTTGCGAGATGGCGGGCTGCGAAACCTCGAAGCGCGCGGTGAGCTGACTCACGCTCATTTCGCTGGCTGCGAGCCGCTCGAAGACGGCACGGCGGGTCGGATCGGCAAGGGCACGGAACGTATCGGGCAGCATCATGCGCAATACATAAGCCGATACTTATGCGATTCGCAAGCCTGTGTCGGTAGCAGCAGGAGACAGGCCGCTTGGGGCCGGACACCGCCGCCGCTCGTCCCTGGCCTCGTGCCCGGCCAAAGCCCGGGCACGCATCGCCGTGCCTTTCGCGTTGACATTCGCTGCGGCCCATCCCTTAATGCGAATAATTCGCATTTTCATCTGGGATAGGATCATGCGCGTGCTGGACACTGAGCAGCAGAGCGAGGCGACGGGCTGGCGGCGTGAGCGCGGTCTTCCATCGATGTCGGAGGTGCATGGCTCGGTGAGGGTCGCCTCATCCGGGCCGGCCTGGCGAAAGGCGGCGGCCTTTCTCGGGCCGGGCTATCTCGTCGCAGTCGGCTATATGGACCCCGGCAACTGGGCGACCTCGCTCGCCGGCGGCTCGTCCTTCGGCTACACGCTGCTCTTCGTCGCGCTGCTCTCCAACATCATGGCGATCATCCTGCAGGCGCTGGCGGCACGCCTCGCGGTGGCGACCGGCCGCGACCTCGCCCAGGCCTGCCGCGACGCCTATCCGGCGCCCGTCGCCTTCGTGCTGTGGATCCTCGCCGAGATCGCCATCTGCGCCACCGACCTCGCCGAGGTCATCGGCACGGCGATCGGCCTCAATCTCCTGTTCGGCATCCCGCTCGAGATCGGCGTCATCATCACCTCGCTGGACGTCTTTCTCGTCCTGTGGCTGCAGGCGAAGGGGTTCCGCTTCGTCGAGGCGCTCGTCATCACGCTGCTCGGCGTGATCGCGGCGTCCTTTCTGGTGCAGATCCTGATGGCGAGCCCGGACTGGGGCGGTGTCATTCGCGGCTTCGCGCCGACCACGGAACTCGTCACCAATCCCGACATGCTCTATCTCGCGCTCGGCATCATCGGCGCGACGGTCATGCCGCATAATCTCTATCTGCATTCCGGCATCGTGCAGACGAGAGCCTATGCGACCGACGACGCGGGAAAGCGCGACGCGATCAAATATGCGACGATCGACTCGACGCTGGCGTTGATGTTTGCGCTGACGATCAACGCGTCGATCCTGATCCTCGCCGCCTCGGCCTTCCATGCGCGCGGCGAACACGACGTCGTGGAACTCGACAAGGCCTATGCGCTGCTGCACCCGCTGCTCGGCTCGGCGCTCGCGCCGACGCTCTTCGCCGTGGCGCTGCTCTGCTGCGGCCTGAACTCGACCGTGACGGCGACCATGGCCGGCCAGATCGTCATGGAGGGTTTCATCAATATCCGCCTGCAGCCCTGGCTGCGGCGGCTGATCACGCGCGGCATCGCCATCGTGCCGGCGGCGGCGGTGACGATCGCCTATGGCGCGGAGGGAACGGGCAAACTCCTGATCCTGTCGCAGGTCATCCTGAGCCTGCAGCTTCCCTTCGCCGTCGTGCCGCTGGTCATGTTCACGGCCGAGCGACGCAAGATGGGCAAGTTCCTGGCCCCGCGCTGGCTGACGGCGATCGCGGCCGTGACGGCGGCGATCATCATCGTGCTCAATATGAAGCTGCTCTACGACGTTGCGACGAGCTGAGCGCCCGCCGCAAGAGCTTGAATGCGCCGCGGCTGCCCACCGCCGCGGCGCGACTTCAGGCGAGCCTTACTTCAGGAACTCGCCGACATTGGCGGACGTGACGCGATCGAGACCGGTATAGATGATCTCGTCGACCTTCTCGCCCTTCTTCAGCTTCAGCAGCGTCTGCATGGCGACGACGCCCATCTCGTGCGGCCGCTGGCCGACAAGCGCATTGGCATAGCCGTCGCGCAGCAGCTCGAGCTGCACCGGCAGCGTGTCGGCGACGACGAGGGCCAGCTTCTTCGAAGCGACGTCGGCCTTGAACGGCTCGACGAAGTTCTTCCAGCCGTCGGGCGCGAACATCGGCCAGCCGCCGACCGGAACGATCGCGGCGATGTCCGGATTGGCGGTCTTGAGATCGCCGGCCTGCTGGACGGCGAGCGTCACGTCGTCGTTCGAGAAGGTGGGCGAACCGGGCACCTCGGTCCACTTCGAGCCCTTCAGGGCCTCACGAACGCCGTCGACTCGAAGGGCGAGGTTCGGAGCGGCGGCGCCGCCCGAGATCATGCCATAGGTGCCGCCTTCCGGCTTCAGCTTCAGCAGTTCCTCGCCGAGCGCCTTGCCGAACTCCTTGTTGTCGGTGCCGACATAGGCGGAACGCTTGGAGTCGGCCGCGTCCGAATCGAAGGTGATGACCGGGATACCGGCTTCCACCGCCTTGTTGATCAGCGTCGTCGCGGCGGCGGCGTCGGAGACCGAGATGGCGAGGCCGTCGACCTTCTGCGTGATCAGGTCGTCGATGATCTGGGCCTGGGTGGCCGGCTCATGCTCGACCGGGCCCTGGTAGATGCACTCGATATTGCCGAGCTTCTTGGCCTCTTCCATGCAGCCGTCGCGGGCGAGGTCGAAGAACGGGTTGTTCATCGCCTTCGGAACGACGGCGAACTTGTAGCTGTCGGCGGCATGGGCGACGCCGGACAGGGCAACCGACGCGAGCGCAACGGCCGCGAGCGATTTCAGGATGTTCATTGCTCTCCTCCTTGTGACCCGGATGCGCCGGGTTCCCCCACATTTGCGGGCGACGACGAGCCGCCCGCTCGCTCCGCAGCGGCCCCTCAGCCGCTGCGCAGTGATCTGAAGCGGTCGACGAGGACCGCCGCGACGATGATGCAACCGACGAGTGTCTGCTGCCAGTAGGGATCCACCCGCGCGAGCACCAGGCCATTGCGGATGACCTCTATCAGGATGCAGCCGATGATCGCGCCCGCGGCGCCTCCGACGCCGCCGGCGAGGTTGGCGCCGCCGATGACGGCTGCCGCGATGATGGTGAGCTCATAGGCCTGGGCGAGATTGGCCGGCGCCGAGCCGAGCCAGCCCGAGATGATGATGCCGTTGAAGCCGGCCGCCAGCGAGCACAGCACATAGACCTGGATCTTCACCCGGTCGACGGGGACGCCGGTCAGCCTTCCCGCCGCCTCGTTGCCGCCGATCGCATAGACATGCCGGCCCCAGGCGGTGTGGTTGAGCACCAGCCACATCAGCACGGCGAGCGCGACCAGATAGAGGAAGCTGACGGGAATGCCGCCGACCTGGCCCGAGGTGATCGCCAGGAACAGCGCCTTGTCCGGCCCCGTCGGCGCGGTGCCGCGCCCCTGCGTCGCGACATAAGTGAGACCGCGCACGATGGAGAGCGAGCCAAGCGTCGTCACGAAGGGCGACAGCTTCAGCTTCGCAATGGCAAAGCCGTTCGCGAAGCCGATGATCGCCGCCGTGCCGAAACCGGCGATGAGCGCCAGGATCAGCTGCGAGCCCGGGAACGGATAGAAGCCGGCCGCCGTGAGGCCGACCATGGTCAGCGATGTCGTCGTTGCCGACAAAGCCATGGTCGATCCGACCGAAAGGTCGATGCCGCCGGTGATGATGACCAGCGTGATGCCGAGCGTCGCGATGGCGATGAACGAGAAGTTGCGGACGATGTTCGAGATGTTGCCCGGCGACAGGAAATTGCCGGAGGCGAGGCTCATCGCGAAGACGAGCACGATGAGCGCCAGGAGCACATAGGCCGTCTGGCTGGCGAAGAAGCCGCGCTGCCAGAAGCGGGTGCGGCGGACATTGGAGAAACCCTGGACCGTATCAGCCATCATGCCGCCTCGAGCGCACCGGTGATGAGCGCCGTGACTTCCTCGGGCGAGGAGCCGGCGACAGGCTTGTCGGCGACCTTGGAGCCGCGCCGCATGACGATGACGCGCTCGCAGACGGCGAACACGTCCGGCATGCGGTGCGAGATCAGGATCACGGCGATGCCCGCGTCGCGCAGGCGATGGATGAGGCCGAGCACCTCGGCGACCTGACGCACGGAGATCGCCGCCGTCGGCTCGTCCATGAGGATCAGCCGCGCATCGGTGAGACGGGTGCGCGCGATCGCCACCGCCTGGCGCTGGCCGCCGGACATTTGTCTGACGAGATCGTCGGCCCGCGTCTCCGACTTCAGCTCCGCGAACAACTCCACGGCGCGCGCGTTCATGGCCCGGTGGCGCAGCAGCTTGAACGGCCCGAAGCCGTATTTGAGCTCGCGTCCGAGAAAGATGTTGGCCGAGGCCGTCAGGTTATCGGCCAGCGCGAGGTCCTGATAGACAGTCTCGATGCCGAGCCGCCGCGCCTCGCCCGGCGAATGGATATGCGCCCGCTCACCGCCGAACAGCAACTCGCCGCCGCTCGGCTGGTAGATCCCCGACATGATCTTGACGAGCGTCGATTTGCCGGCGCCGTTGTCGCCCATCAGCCCGACGATCTCGCCCGGCTTGATGGTGAAGCTCACATCGTTCAGCGCGCGGATGGCGCCGAATTCCTTGCTGACATTGCGTAGTTCAAGAAGCGCCAACTCTCCCTCCCCGTTGGCCGATCGCCCCCGCCCGCGCCCTATCGGACAACCGCCGGGCGCCGAGACGCCCGATCACGCGGAGGCATGCCGGACAGGGCCTCCTCTCCCGGCCCGGCAACTAGTACTATTATAAGACGGATATCGCGCGTCCGGTCAACCGCCTTGATGAGCGTACCTCAAAATGCGGTTTGAGTCCCCGAGCCCCGAAGCGGGGGCCGATGCACGCCGACTGCCAACCCGGCAAGAAAAAAGCGGCCACGACAGGTCGTGACCGCTTCAACAGGGATTCGGGAGCTCGAGGCTGCGCCGCGGCCTACATCACGGCGCCGATCTGCCACGGAACGAACTCGGCGTCGCCATAGCCGAGTTCCTCGGACTTCGAGCGCTTGCCGGACGCGACGGCGATGATCTCCTCGAAGATCTCCTCGCCCTTCTTCTCGATCGAGACGCCATCGAGGATGTCGCCGCAATTGATGTCCATGTCCTCGGTCATGCGGGCATAGAGATCGGAATTGGTCGCGAGCTTGATCGAGGGCGTCGGCTTGTAGCCGGCGGCCGAGCCGCGCCCGGTCGTGAAGACGATCATGTTGGCGCCCGAGGCGATCTGGCCGGTCACCGCCGCAGGATCGTAGCCGGGGCTGTCCATATAGACGAAGCCATGCGCATCGATCGGCTCGGCATATTTGTAGACGCCGCGCAGCGTCGCGGTGCCGCCCTTGGCGGCCGCGCCCAGGGACTTCTCGAGGATTGTCGTGAGGCCGCCCGCCTTGTTGCCCGGCGAGGGATTGTTGTTCATCTCGCCCTGGTTGCGCACGGTGTAGTCTTCCCACCAGTGGATCAGGTCCACCAGCTTCTCGCCGACCTCGCGATTGGCGGCGCGGCGGGTGAGCAGGTGCTCGGCACCATAGATCTCCGGCGTCTCGGAGAGGATGGTGGTACCGCCATGCCGGACGAGCAGGTCGGAGGCATAGCCGAGCGCCGGATTGGCGGTGATGCCGGAATAGCCGTCGGAGCCGCCGCATTGCAGGCCGACCATGATGTCGGCGACCGGCTGCGTGCTGCGCGTGAAGCCGTTCGCCGCCGGCAGCATCTCGCGGATCATGTCGACGCCGCGCTCGATGGTGCGCCGCGTGCCGCCGGTCTCCTGGATCGTCATGGTCCGGAAGCCGTCATGCTCGACGAGATTGTACGACTTCATGAGGCGCGGGATCTGGAACACCTCGCAGCCGAGCCCAACCACCAGAACGCCGGCGAGATTGGGATGGCTGGCATAGCCCCACTGCGTGCGCTCTAGCGTCTCGTAGCCCTCGCCCGAGCCGCCCATGCCGCAACCGGTGCCATGCACGAAGGGCACGACGCCATCGACATTCGGGAACGCATCGAGGAGGCCAGAGCGGTTGAACGCCTCAGCGATATGGCGGGCGACGGTCGCCGAGCAGTTCACGCTGGTGAGGACGCCGATATAGTTGCGCGTGCCGACCTTGCCGTTCGGGCGCTTGTAGCCCTCGAAGGTGCGGCGCTCGCTCTCCGCCCGCATGCCGTCGTCATGCGCCCCTTCCGCGAACTGATAGTCACGGTCGAAGTCGTGCATGCCGCAATTGTGCTCGTGGATATGCTCGCCGGGGCCGATCGGCTGCTTGGCGAAGCCGATGATCTGCCCGAACTTCAGCACCGGCGCCCCTTCGGCGATGCCGGTGATCGCCATCTTGTGCCCCTTCGGGATGCGCTGGATCGCGGCGATGCCCTCGACGAACGTGCCCGGCATGATGGTGTCGATCGCGACGCGGACATTGTCGGCGGCGTTGAGGCGAAGGGTTCTGGGCGGAGCAGTCGTGGTGGCGGTCATCGGGCTCTCGATCGGCTGGCGCGGGGCCTGGTCTCGGCGGCATATCGGCATCGCGGCCGGCTGCTGCAATGGAGACGACGCCCACGGACGCAGAATTCATTCACTGGTGAACTGAATGGAATCTCTACAGGAAAGGGCGGCCGCTTGTCACGGAAAAGAAGGGGCGCCGGCCAGGGCCTCCTCGATGGCGGCGCGGCGCGGGAAGCTCGGCTGCGCGCCGGCCTTCGTGCAGGAGAGCGAACCGGCCGCCGCGGCGAACTGCAGCGCCGTCTCGAGGCTCTCGCCCTGGTCGAGCAGCGCGGCCAGCACGCCGGCGAAGGTGTCGCCCGCCCCGGTCGTGTCGACCGGGACGACCTCGAGCGCCGGCACGGCGATGGTCGCGCCCTCGCTTGCAGCGACTGCGCCCTCGGAGCCGAGCGTGGCGATCACGCTGCGCCCGAGCGCCTCGGAAAGCGTCGCAACGGTTTCCGCGCCGCTCGCGCCGACGGGAAGACCGAGATGGCGCGCGAGATCCGCTGCCTCCGTCTCGTTGACGAGGATGATATCGGCCTCGGCGAGCGCCTCGCGCTCGATCGGCAGGAACGGCGCGATCGAGAGAAGCACGCGCGCGCCCGCGGCCCGCGCCGCCCGCGCCGCCGCGAGACTTTCCGCGAAGGGGACTTCCATCTGCAGCAGCAGTGTGTCGCCGGCGCCGGGCCGCACGGCGTCGAGATCGGAGGCCTTCAGCCGCGCATTGGCGCCCGGCGAGAGCACGATCGTGTTCTCGGCATGCGAATCCACCGTGATCACGGCCATGCCGGTGGTCGGCCCGCGCCGCACCAGCGCGCCGAGATCGACGCCGTCGCGCTCGAGCTCGGCGAGCGCGATCGCCGCCATGTCGTCGCCGCCGACCGCCCCGACCATGCGCACCGATGCGCCCGCCCGCCGCGCCGCCAGCGCCTGGTTGGCGCCCTTGCCGCCGGGGATCAGCTCGTAGTCCGAACCGGGCACGGTCTCGCCCGGCCGCGGCAGATGCGCCGTGCGGCAGACGAGATCGATGTTGATGGATCCGAAGACGGTGATCATGGCATTCCCTCGCAGTTTCTCGCGCGAGGGTGTCGAGACGCCGCGGCCCGGTCAAGCGGGCGGCGCGGCAGCGGGCGGGACGCTCCACGGCTCACTGATTTCGCGACGCAGCATCGCCATTTCGCCGCCGGAGAAATGCCGCTAGGATCGGCTGATCGGGACCCTTGCTCGGCTTGTCGAGGGACGGTCCGGAACCATCGACGAGGTGAACCAAATCGGCTACGCCATAGCCGAGATTGGAGATCGTCGAGAGTTTGCCACGATCATCCCGTTACTGCGCCTTCGGTCCGGACCAGACAGAACAAGATGATGACAGCTTCGTATCAGCTCACCCGTCGGCGCCTCCTCGCTTCGGCAGCGGCCACCGCGGCGGCGGCCGCGCTCGCCCCCCTTCTGCCGGGCGAGGCGCTCGCCCAGACGACCAATGTCGCCGCCTCCCTTGCCACCGACGGGCCGTTCACGCGCTCGACCGTGACCGAGATCGCCCGGCGGCTGTCGCGCGTGCCCTTCGCGGCGCCGGCCTCGCGCCTGCCCGACGTGCTGCAGAACCTCACTTACGACCAGTATCGCGACATCCGCTTCAAGACCGCGGCGTCGGTCTGGCAGGGCTCCGGCCTTCCCTTCACGCTGCAGCTCTTCCATCCCGGCTTCTACTTCAAGGAGCCGATCGAAGTGGCGATCGTGAAGGACGGCGAGGCCAAGCACCTCCCCTATTCGACCGACCTCTTCGATTTCGGTCCGCTTGTGCCGAAGGGCATCCCCAACACCGATATCGGCTTCGCCGGCATCCGCATCCACGGTCCGCTGAACAAGCCCGACTATTTCGACGAGATCGTCGTCTTCCAGGGCGCCAGCTATTTCCGCTCGCTCGGGCGCGGCCAGGTCTACGGCATCTCGGCGCGCGGCCTCGCGGTCAAGACGGCCGAGCCCGAGGGCGAGGAATTCCCGATCTTCCGCGCCTTCTGGGTCGAGACACCGATCCAGGACAGCGACACGATCGTCCTCTATGCGCTGCTCGACAGCCCGAGCGTCACCGGCGCCTATCGCTTCACGATCCGGCCCGGCCTGCCGACGGTCATGGATGTCGAGGCGGACCTCTTCCCGCGCGTCGACATGGCCAAGGTCGGCCTCGCGCCCGGCACGAGCATGTTCTTCTTCGGCCCGAACGACCGCACCAATGTCGATGATTTCCGGCCCGAGGTGCATGATTCGGACGGCCTCCTCATGGTCAACGGCCGCGGCGAGCGGCTGTGGCGTCCGCTTTCCAACCCGTCGACGCTGCAGATCAGCGCCTTTGTCGATGCCGGCCCGCGCGGCTTCGGCCTCATCCAGCGCGACCGCGACTTCGTCACCTATGAGGATCTCGAGGCGGTCTACGAAAAGCGGCCGAGCCTCTGGGTGGAGCCGGTCGGAGACTGGGGCACCGGCGCGGTGACGCTCGTGGAGATTCCGACCAATTCCGAGATCCACGACAATATCGTCGCCTACTGGCAGCCGAAGGACCCGATCCCGGCCGGTTCGGAATATTCCTTCGCCTATCGCCTCTCCTGGGGCGGCGATCCGGCCTATGTCGCCGGCGGCATGGTCGTGCATGGAACCATGGTGGGCCGGGCGCAGTTGGAAGGCGACGGCCCGCAGCGCCGCTTCGTCATCGATTTCTCGCCCTACCAGATCCTGGAGGGCAAGCCCGCCGAGGAGCCCAAGGCAACCGTGACCGCTTCGGCCGGCAAGATCAGCAATGTCGTCGTGCAGCCGAATCCGCTCATCGGCGACGGCCAGGGCTGGCGCGTCAATTTCGAGATCGACCCCGAAGGCAACAATCTCATCGAACTGCGGACCGTGCTGACCTTCCCCGACGGCCGCGCCTCGGAAACCTGGGTCTATCGATGGACGGCAACGGCGTGACGGAGGTTCTGGCGGAACGGAGGGCCGACGCGGAGACCGCATCGCCCCCACCGCCGGATTCGGTCCTCGCCGAAGAGCCGAAACCGCCACTCGCGGAACCACGGGGCATGCCGCCCGAGGTTGCGTCCGACATGCCGGTGCAGTCGCTGTGGCGCTTCCGCCGCCGCAACCGCCGGCGTTTCGTCGATCCCCGCCGCTCGCGCTCCTCGATCCTGCGCCGCCTTGCTGTGCTCGGCGGCGCCTTCGCACTCGCTGCCATCGCCGTTTACGAGATGGAGCAGGTGCTCGAGGTCGGCGGGCTGACCCCGGTCGAGATCGCGGTCCTCATTCTGTTCGCGCTCAATTTCGGCTGGATCGCGATGGCCTTCACCAGCGCCATCGCCGGCTATGGCATGATCATCGGCCGCCTCGGCAGCCCGCCGGTCCACCCGACGGGTCCCCTCGCCTCGCGGACGGCCATCCTGATGCCGACCTATAACGAGGACCCGTCGCGCGTCTTCGCCGGCATCGAGGCGATGGCAGACGGCCTCTCGGCGCTCGGCCAGGGCCATGCCTTCGACTGGTTCGTCCTCGCCGACACGACGGACCCTGACGTCGCGCTCGCCGAGGAAGCCGCCGTGATGGCGATCCGCGAGCGGCTCGGCGACCGGGTGCGCATCTATTACCGCCGCCGCCGCCGCAATGTCGCGCGCAAGGCCGGCAATGTCGCCGATTTCTGCATGCGCTGGGCCGGCGCCTATGAGCATATCCTCGTCCTCGACGCAGACAGCCTGATGGCGCCCGAGACGATCGTCGAACTGGCGCGGCGCATGGAGGGCGACCCCGACGCCGGCCTGATCCAGACCATTCCGAGCCTCGTCAACGGCACCACGATCCTCGCCCGGCTGCAGCAGTTCGCCGGCCGCGTCTACGGGCCGATCGTCGGCGCCGGCCTGTCCTTCTGGACGGGCTCGGAAGGCAATTACTGGGGCCATAACGCGATCATCCGCAGCCGCGCCTTCCTCGACGCCGCCGGATTGCCTGATCTTCCAGGCCGCCCGCCTTTCGGCGGCCATATCCTCAGCCACGACTTCGTGGAAGCAGCGCTCTTGCGCCGCGCCGGCTGGACCGTCCGCATCGCCGACGACCTCGTCGGCTCCTATGAGGAAAGCCCGCCCTCGATCATCGATCTCGCCGTGCGCGACCGCCGCTGGTGCCAGGGCAATCTGCAGCATCTCTTCGTGCTGCCGGCGCGCGGCCTCCATTGGGTGAGCCGCATCCATCTCCTGACCGGCATCGGCTCCTATCTCGCCTCGCCCCTCTGGCTCCTCCTGATCCTCGCCGGCCTTGCCCTGTCGCTGCAGGCGCATTTCATCCGCCCGGAATATTTCACCGAGGATTTCCAGCTCTTCCCGACCTGGCCGGTGATCGACGCCGAGCGCGCGCTGCGCCTTTTCGCCCTGACGCTCGCCGTGCTGTTCGCGCCCAAGATCATGGGCCTCATCGCGTTCCTGCGCGACCGCGACGCGCGGCGCGCCGTCGGCGGCTTCCGCACGATCGCCAGCTTCTTCTTCGAGATTCTCGTCTCCGCGCTGATGGCGCCGATCATGATGCTGGTCCACACCGGCGCCATCGTCTCGATCCTGATCGGCCGCGACTCCGGCTGGAAGCCGCAGCGCCGCGACGATGGCGGCGTTCCGCTGCGCTCGCTCGTCATCCGCCATCGCTGGCATGTGCTGACCGGCCTCGCGCTGCTGCTCGCCGCCTCGCTCGATTCCTGGGTGCTCGTCGCCTGGCTGGCGCCGGCCATTCTCGGCCTCATCCTCGCAGTGCCGATTTCCGGCATCACGGGCTCCAACCGCGTCGGACGGGTCGTCAGGCGGATGGGCCTCCTGCGCACGCCCGAGGAAGCACAGCCGCCGCCGATCGTCAGCGCCGCGGTGGCACTTCGCCCCGTATACGAGACCGCAGTCGCCAACCGCCCGTCCATGGCCGATCTCGTTGCCGATCCGCGCTGGCGCGCCGCGCATCTGGCGTTGGTCGACCGCGTGCCGGAGCGCCCGCGCGGCGTGATCGATCCGGTCGAGGCCCTCGCCGCCGCCAAGATCTCCGAGGCCGACACGGCGACGGAGGCCGTCGCCTTCATGACCGAGAAGGAACGGGCGATGGTCCTCGCAACGCCTTTCCTCCTCGTCCGGCTCGCCGAACTGCCCGCGGGCTAGATTTCTACCGCAACGCCAAACTGCCGCATCCGTGGGCAGTGCAGCGCAACTGACTGATCTTTTCGCAGTCGCACAAAACGGCTAACATCGAGCCGGTCGTCCGCCATGCCGGGTGGATCGGAATCGGGGGTTCTGGTGGCAATCAAGAAGATTCTCGTCGCTAACCGGTCGGAAATCGCCATCCGCGTGTTCCGCGCCGCCAATGAACTGGGGCTGCGCACGGTCGCGATCTTCGCCGAGGAGGACAAGCTCGCGCTGCACCGCTTCAAGGCCGACGAGGCCTATCAGGTCGGCAAGGGCCTCGGCCCGATCGAGGCCTATCTGAACATCCCCGACATCATCCGCATCGCCCGCGAGGCGAAGGCCGACGCCATCCATCCCGGCTACGGCCTTCTCTCCGAGAGCCCGGAATTCGCCGAGGCCTGCGCCGAGGCCGGCATTACCTTCATCGGCCCCTCGCCCGACACGATGCGCATGCTCGGCAACAAGGTCGCGGCGCGCAATCTCGCCATAGCCGCCGGCGTGCCGGTCATGCCGGCCACCGATCCGCTGCCGGACGATGTCGAGTTCATCAAGGCCGAGGCGAAGCGCATCGGCTATCCGGTGATGCTGAAAGCCTCCTGGGGCGGCGGCGGCCGCGGCATGCGCGTCATCCGCGACGAGGAAACGCTGCTCAAGGACGCCGTGACGGCGCGCCGCGAGGCCAAGGCCGCCTTCGGCAAGGACGAGATCTATCTCGAGAAGCTCGTCGAGCGCGCCCGCCATGTCGAGGTGCAGATCCTCGGCGACCGGCACGGCAATATCGTCCATCTCTTCGAGCGTGACTGCTCGGTGCAGCGCCGCCACCAGAAGGTCGTGGAGCGCGCGCCTGCGCCCTATCTCTCGGATGCCGAGCGCAAGGAACTGACCGACTACGGCCTCAAGATCGGCCACGCCGCCGACTATTACGGCGCCGGCACGGTCGAGTTCCTGATGGATGCCGATACCGGCAAGTTCTACTTCATCGAGGTCAATCCGCGCATCCAGGTCGAGCACACCGTCACGGAGCAGGTGACGGGCATCGACATCGTCAAGGCGCAGATCCACATCGCCGAGGGTGCGGCGATCGGGACACCCGAATCCGGCGTGCCCGCGCAGGCGAATATCCGCCTCAACGGCCACGCGCTGCAGTGCCGCATCACCACCGAGGATCCGGAACAGAACTTCATCCCGGATTATGGCCGCATCACCGCCTATCGGGAGGCGTCGGGCTTCGGCATCCGCCTCGACGGCGGCACGGCCTATTCCGGCGCCGTGATCACGCGCTTCTATGATCCGCTCCTGGAGAAGATCACCGCTTGGGCGCCGACGCCGGAGGAGGCGATTGCGCGCATGGACCGCGCGCTGCGCGAGTTCCGCATCCGCGGCGTCGCGACCAACCTGACCTTCGTCGCGAACATCATCAACCACCCGAAATTCCGCGACAATTCCTATACGACGCGCTTCATCGACACGACGCCGGAGCTGTTCTCCTCGGTGCGTCGCCGCGATCGCGCCACCAAGCTCCTGACCTATATCGCCGACGTGACCGTCAACGGTCATCCGGAGACGCGCGGCCGCGTCAAGCCGAAGGCCGACGCGCTCGCCAAGGTCATTCCCCATTTCGCGGCGGAGCCGGCGCCGGGCACCAAGCAATATCTCGAAGCGCATGGCCCGGAGGCGCTGGCGAAATGGATGCGCGCCGAGACGCGCACCCTCGTCACCGACACGACGATGCGCGACGCGCACCAGTCGCTGCTGGCGACGCGCATGCGCACCCATGACATCGTCGGCATCGCCGACAGCTATGCCCGCGGCCTGCCGGAGCTGTTCAGCCTCGAATGCTGGGGCGGCGCGACCTTCGACGTCGCGATGCGCTTCCTGACCGAGGATCCGTGGGAGCGGCTCGCGATGATCCGCGAGCGGGCGCCCAACATCCTCTTGCAGATGCTGCTCCGCGGCGCGAACGGCGTCGGCTACACCAACTATGCCGACAATGTGGTCAAGTTCTTCGTCAAGCAGGCCGCCGCCGGCGGGATCGACGTCTTCCGCGTGTTCGACTGCCTGAACTGGGTCGAGAACATGCGCGTCTCGATGGACGCGGTGCGCGAGGAGGGCAAGGTCCTCGAAGCCGCCATCTGCTACACGGGCGACGTGCTCGATCCCGACCGGGCGAAATACGACCTCAAATACTATGTCGCGCTGGCCAAGGACCTCGAAAAGGCCGGCGCGCATATCATCGGCATCAAGGACATGGCCGGCCTCCTGAAGCCGGCCGCCGCCAAGAAGCTCGTGACGACGCTGCGCGGCGAGACCGACCTGCCGATCCATCTCCACACGCACGACACCTCCGGCATCTCGGCCGCGACGGTGCTCGCCGCCGTCGAGGCGGGCGTCGACGCGGTCGACGCGGCGATGGACGCGCTCTCGGGCCTTACCTCGCAGCCCTGCCTCGGCTCGATCGCCGAAGCGCTGAAGGGCACCGACCGCGACACCGGACTCGATCCGGCTGCCATCCGCCGCATCTCGTTCTACTGGGAGGCGGTGCGCGCGCAGTATGTCGCCTTCGAGAGCGACCTGAAGGCCGGCGCCTCCGAGGTCTATCTCCACGAGATGCCGGGCGGCCAGTTCACCAATCTGAAGGAGCAGGCCCGCTCGCTCGGCCTCGATACGCGCTGGCACGAGGTGGCGCAGGCCTATGCCGACGTGAACCGAATGTTCGGTGACATCGTGAAGGTGACGCCGTCCTCCAAGGTCGTCGGCGACATGGCGCTGATGATGGTGAGCCAGGGCCTCTCGGTCGCCGATGTCGAGGATCCGGCGCGAGACATCGCCTTCCCCGATTCCGTCGTTCAGATGATGCGCGGCGATCTCGGCCAGCCGCCCGGCGGCTGGCCGGCCGGCATCCAGAAGAAGGCGCTGAAGGGCGAGACACCGTCCACGGCCCGCCCCGGCTCGCTGATCAAGGCGGCGGATCTCGAGGCCGAGCGCAAGGCGGCGGCCGAGAAGACGGGCAAGCGCGTCATCGACGACTTCGCCCTCGCCTCCTATCTCATGTATCCGAAGGTCTATACCGACTTCGCCAAGACCGAGGATACCTACGGTCCGACCAGCGCCCTGCCGACGCCGGTCTATTTCTACGGCCTGCCGGTCGGCGAGGAGATCCATGTCGAGCTCGAGAAGGGCAAGACCATGGTCATCCTCTGCCAGGCGATCGGCGACGCCGACGAAGAGGGCCTCATCCGCGTCTTCTTCGAGCTCAACGGGCAGCCGCGCGTCGTGAAGGTCCCCGACCGGGCCAATGCCGGCGCCGTGATCGCCAAGCGCAAGGCCGAGGAAGGCAACCCGAACCATGTCGCGGCGCCCATGCCGGGTGTCGTCTCGACGCTGGCGGTACGCGCCGGCCAGGCGGTCAAGGCAGGCGACGTGCTGCTCTCGATCGAGGCGATGAAGATGGAGACGGCCATCCACGCCGATCGCGACGGTACGATCGCCGAAGTTCTGGTCCATGCCGGCAGCCAGATCGACGCGAAGGATCTCCTGGTCGTCTTCGGCTGACGACGCACCCCTCCTTCGAAGCAAGACGTGCCGGGGCCCTGCTCCGGCACGCTGTCTTCTGGGAGCCGAGCCGGCTTCGCCTGGAGCCCGCATTCCGTCCGGCGGGCCGTCTCCGCGACCGCGAAGGCCGAGGCCGCCCTGCCCCGTGCGGCCCGTGACGCTTCACCATTGACAGCATAAATCGACAGTCTATTTACCTCGCGCCTTCAAGATCATTGCCCTGCGGGCGAATCGCTGGGCCGGGGGACGATCATCCGGCCGCGGTGGAGGACCATCACGCGATGCGGAGCGACGAGAACCGGACCATGGCCGAGTCATCCGCCGACCATTCCATGTTCGATCTGGCGCCGATCCCGCTCTGGCTCGAGGATTACAGCGCTCTGCGCACGCTCTTCGACGATTGGCGCGCCGCCGGCGTCACCGATATCGCCGATTACCTTCGCGCCGATCCGTCGCGCGTCCAGGCCTGCGCCGACCGAATCCGGCTCATCGCCGTCAACCGCAGAACGCTGGAACTCTACCGCGCGCCTGATCTCGAAACGCTGCGCGAGGCGCTTCCAAGCGTCTTCCGCGACGCGATGTACGAGGCGCATATCGGCGAACTGGAGCGGCTCTGGCACGGCGAGCGCGACTTCGCCAGCACCACGGTCAACTACACGCTCACGGGCGAGCGGCTCGACATCCAGCTCAAGGGCGCGGTTCTGCCCGGCTCCGAGGACGACTGGGCCCGCGTCCTGGTCTCGACCGAGGACGTGACCGAGCGCGAGAGTGCCCGCCGCAGCCTCGCGGCCAGCGAGGCCTATGCGCGCGGCCTCTTCCATCATTCGCCCGTCTCGCTCTGGGTCGAGGATTTCAGCGCCGTCAAGCAGTTGCTCGATGACCTCCGCATGCGCGGCATCGTCGATTTCCGCGTCTTTACCGACGTGCATCCAGAATTTGTCACGCGCTGCATCAGTGAGATCCGCGTCATCGACGTGAACCGTCACACGCTGGAGCTGTTCGCCGCGCCCGACAAGCCGACGCTGCTGCACCGGCTTTCCGATGTCTTCCGCGACAATATGGAGCCGAACTTCCGCGAGCAGCTGATCGATCTGTGGAACGGCAAGCTCTTCCAGCTGCGCGAAGTGGTGAATTACACGCTCGACGGCCGCGAGTTGCATGTCCTGCTGCAGTTCTCGGTTCTGCCGGGCCACGAGAAGGACTGGTCGCTGGTCCAGGTCGCGCTGACAGACATCACGGCGCGCAAGGCGGCCGAGGCCTATCTCGAATTCCTCGGCAAGCACGATGCGCTGACCAAGCTCTACAACCGTTCCTTCTATATCGACGAGATGAGCCGGCTGCAGCGCAATGCGCCCCATCCGGTGACCATCATCATGGCCGATCTGAACGGTCTCAAGGAAACCAACGACCGGCTCGGCCACGCCGCCGGCGACGAACTGCTGCGCCGCGTCGGCGAGGTTCTGGGCAAGGTCGTCGAGAAGCCGGCCCATGCCGCGCGGATCGGCGGCGACGAGTTCGCACTCATCCTTCCAGGCGCCGACGAGCGCGACGCCGAGACCATGATCGACAGCGTCCACCGGCTCGTCGAGATCAACAACCAGTTCTATTCGAACCTGCCGCTGACCCTCTCCATGGGGGCGGCGACCGGCCGGCCCGGCGAGCGGCTGGAAGATGTCGCGCGACGGGCCGACGCGCTCATGTATGAGGCGAAGCGCGCCTTCTACCAGATGGCCTGACGCCCTCAGCCCCGCGGACGCGGCAGCGGCGGAGGCGGCGGGAGGGGCTCCGGCGGCGAAGGCGCCGGCTGCTGCGGCAGCGGCGCCGCATAGGGCCGCGGCTGCGACAGGCTGCCGGATTGGGCCGGCGGTGGGGCCGGCGTCTGGGCCTGGGTGGCCGCGGGGAGCGCCGGAGCCACTGCGGGTGGCGGCGCAATGGGAAGCGCCGGAGTTCCCCGTGGGGGCTGCATCTCCGAAGCCCGGCAGACGGTGCCGAACAAATAGTCCGGGAAGGGCATGCCACGGATGCCGACGAGATCGACCAAGCGCGGCAGCCAGAACACCACGGCCTTGCCGAGACGCATCGCATAGTCGCGGTCCGCCCCCAGCCTCACGAGATCGATCGGCGGCCCGAGCGGCGGCGACCCACCGTCGTCGAGCACGACCGGCGCGCGGCAGGGCGTGTTGTTGATCTGCACGAACAGGACACCGGCCCCGAAGAGGCAATAAAGGAAGGCCAGGCGGATGAGATCGAACAAGGCGCGGCCCCGCTGCCGGTCAGTGGCGCATCGGGCGGCGGCGCGAAACGGGGACCATCAAGCCCCTCAGGCCGCGCCGAAGCCGAGCCGTTCGATCATGCCTGCGCCCCAGCCCCAGAGGAAGATGCTGAGCTCGGCGCCGAAGAAGATGATCGCACCATTCCAGGCGAGCGCCAGGACCGAGATCAGCGCGCCGGCGAGGATCGCGATGCCGTCGCGCTCGATGAAGCCGAAGGCGAAGGCGATCACGGCGAGCGCCGGCAGCTGGTTGCCGAGCGGAATCGGCAGCAGGATCATGACGGAATGGATGAAGATCGGCAGCGCCAGGATCAGCTGCGCCCGCCGTCCGGAAAGCCCGCTGAGGCGCGGCCGCAGCATCCATTCGACCTTGCGGAACCAGGGCGCGATATAGGCGGCGCCCCGGACCACCGGATCGCGCGGCATGCTGAAGCGGCGGATCCAGCCGGGCAGGATGAGGCTTTCGGCGCCGGAGAGCACCTGCAATGACAGGATGGCGAGCGCCGTCCCGAAGACGAAGCCGGTCGGAAGGCCCGGAATGGGAATGAAGGACGGCAGCGCCAGCATCAGGATCGTGATGCCGAGGCCCGAGCGCCCCAGCGCGTCGCTCATCGCACCGACCGATATCCGTTCTCCCTCGATGAGCTCGCCGAGGCGGCCCAGCAGCGTCGATGCCGAGCGCGGGCGCGTTATCGCCTCCGCGTCCGCCGATGTCATGCCTTCGCTTGCCAAATCCGTCTCCGGTCCCTCGGAACCCGTGCCGCCGCATATGGGCAACGCTTGTGGCGCCGTCCAGTCGCAGCTCCAGCGAATCTGATACGCGCCCCGCTTGAAGATCTGATTGCAAAAGCCGCCGCCCTGATATCGTCATCATTGCCGCTGAGGACTGCGGCGCCGACGAGAACGGCAGGGAGAACGAGTTGAGGCGCATCGGAGGCATCGGATCGACGATCCGGCGGGTCGTTCTCGCGCTCGTGACGCTCGCCATGCTGGCCATCGATGTCGCACCGGCGCTCGCCGTCATCGACACCTCCGCCGACGCGGCCGATACCCAGGCGCTGCTTGATCGCTGGAACTCCGATCTCACCCGCATCGACATGGCCCTCGACCGGGTCGGCGTCAGCGACTACGACCTCCGCAATCTGCGCGAACAGACCACCGCCATCGTCAACAGCGCCGCCGCCTTCGCCGACGGACTGACGCCGCAGGTCGCAGCCGCGGCGGCGCAGGTCAAGGAGCTGTCGCCGATCCAGGGCGCCGACGCCGCCGTCTCCGACGCCATCAGGGACGAACTCGCCTCGGCGCAGAAGCTCTACGCCGATCTGTCGGGCAGCCAGCAGCAGGCGCAGGCGATCGCCGTCCATGGCACTTTCACCAGCAGCCAGATCAACGACCGCCGCCGCCGCCTGTTCACCGGCCAGCTGCTCGAGCGCAATGCCAGCCTGATCGACCCGTCGCTGTGGAGCGACGCCGCCGCCGAAGTGCCCGGCGTGGTCGCGCGGTCGAACGAACTCGTCAGCGGGTGGGTGCGCGTCCTGCAGGTGCGCAACGACCGCACCGCGATCGCGCTCGTTCTCACGGTGATGGCGGCCATGCTGCTGCTGCTCATCCCCGGACGGCGCATGCTGATCCGCCGCGTCCGCAGCGCGCTCCCGGCGCCCGGCCAGTCGAGCGACCGGCGATCGCGCGTGATGGTCGCGACAACGGTCGTGGCGCTGAACACGCTGGTGCCGACCGGCGTGCTGATCGGCGGCCATTCCATCCTCAACGCGCTCGACCTTTCGCCGGACCGCATCGACCAGCTCTGGTGGGGCGTCACCTCGGCGGTGGCGCTGTTCTCGCTCGGCTTCGGCGTCTCGCGGGCGCTTCTCGCGCCCTGGCGGCCCGATCTCCGCCTCGTCGAGATCGAGCATGCGATCGCGCGGCGCATCTTCCATTTCACGGTCGCCATCGCCGCGATGCAGGCCCTTTCGGTCTTCATCGAGCGCTTCTCGCGCGTCGCCTATACCGGCCTGCCGCTGATCATCGCCGCCGACGGGCTGCTCTCCACGATCAGCGCGGTGCTGATCATCATGACGGTCCGCATGCTGAACCACCGCCCGCCGGCCGAGGAGGACGAGGAGGATCCGGCCGAGGAGCCGATCCTGCGCCGCATGGCGCTGGTCGTCGCCGGCGTGGCCGCCGCGGTCGCCATCATCGCCAACCTGATGGGCTATGTCGCCCTCGGCCGCTTCATCACGGCGCAGATCGCCTGGGTATCGACCATCGTCGCGCTGCTCGTCCTGCTCATCATGCTGGCCGACGAGCTGACGAGCGCCTGGTTCCGCCGCGAGGGCGTCGTGGGCAGCCGCCTCATCGCCTCGATCGGCTTCGCGCCGCGCTCGATCACCCAGGCCGGCGTGCTCTTCAATGGCCTCGTGCGTGCGTTGCTCGTCGCAACCGCGGTGCTCGTCGTCATCGCGCCCTGGGGCGTTGATTCGACCTCGGTGTTCGAGAGCGTGCGGCAGGTCTTTTTCGGCTTCCGCGTCGGCTCGATCTCGATCTCCTTCTCGACGATCATCGCCGCGCTCGCGGTATTCGCCATCGGTTTCGCCATCACACGGGCGATGCAGAACTGGCTCGAGACACGCTTCCTCCCGACGACGCGGCTCGATTCCGGCCTGCGCAATTCCATCCGCACCAGCGTCGGCTATCTCGGCACGATCGCGGCGGCGGCCTTCGCCTTCGGCTATGCCGGCCTCGACCTCTCCAATGTCGCCATCGTGGCCGGCGCGCTCTCGGTCGGTATCGGCCTCGGCCTGCAGGCGATCGTCAATAATTTCGTCTCGGGCCTCATCCTGCTCGCGAGCGGCCGATCCGCGCCGGCGACTGGATCGCGGTCGGCCCCGAGGAAGGCATCGTGAAGCGCATCAATGTGCGCGCCACCGAGATCGAGACCTTCGACCGCGCGACGCTGATCGTACCGAACTCGACGCTGATCACCGGCCAGGTCAAGAACATGGTGCTGCGCGACCGTTCGGGCCGCATAATCCTGCCGGTGACGGTGGCCAAGACGACCGATCCGGAGCGGGTGCGCGCCGTCCTGCTCGAGGTCGCCAAGGCGCATCCGCTGGTGCTCGCCTATCCGGCGCCGAGCGTGCTCTTCACCGCCTTCAACAATGTCTCGCTCGATTTCGAGCTCCGATGCTATCTCTCCGACATCGCTCAGGGCCTGCAGGTGCGCTCCGATATCCGCTTCGAGTGCCTCGCCCGCTTCCGCAACGAAGGCATCTCGCTCCCGTGAGCCCGGTTGCGCCGCCCGGCCAAATCGGCCCACACTCGCCACCGATCCCGCGCCCCTCGGCCCGCCAGCCGGCCATCGCTCGGGCCGCGTCCGTCCCGAAAAGGTCCATCCCATGAAGACATCGTTCCGCCGCGCGGCTCCGCTCCTCGCCGCAGCGTCGCTCGCCGTTCTCCTCGCGGCCTGCGCCAAGGAGCCTGAGGCGCCGCGCTCGCCGGTCTTCTATGACCGGCTGGACGCGGCCGGCGCCACGGTCAGCCCGGAAGCGGCGGCCAGCATGATCAGCGGCTATCGCGCCACCCGCGGCCTCTCGGCCGTGGTGGCCGATCCGGTGCTGAACAAGATGGCGGCCGACCAGGCCCGCGCCATGGCCGCCGTCGACCAGGTGGGCCACAGCGTCAAGGGCGCCGGCAGCTTCGAGAAGCGGCTCGCCGCCTCCGGCTTCGACGCCGGCATCGCGGTGGAGAATGTCGGCGCGGGCTACAGGACCCTCGCCGAGGCCTTTTCAGGATGGCGCGACTCGCCCTCGCACAACGCCAACATGTTGAAGGCGGGCGTCACCCGGCTCGGCATCGGTACGGCCTATGCGCCGAAGAGCAAATACAAGGTCTACTGGTCGCTGATCCTCGCCAAGCCCTACGAGCCGCCGCCAGCCGCGTCCGCCGCACCCCTCCCGGCCGATGGCCGCACGGTGGTGTCGATCGGCGGGGCCGTCGTCTCGCAGTAGCCGCACCACCATTCAGCGTATGATCGTATTTTATCGCGCCGTCGCCTCGTCCGCGGCCGGCGGGCGATTGCGCATGGCTTGACGCCCTCCGGAATCCCATTGACGGCCGGCCATCGCCGCAGCTAGCTAGCCGGGCTGCGCGATCGATCCGGCCTGCCGGCGCCGGGTCGAGGATGGGGATGCGCCGCCCACGGAATGTGCTGGCAAATTATCGAGAGTCGAATTAAAGAGAGTTCGCGTATGGCGCCGGCCGCGGCTTTGCGGTGAAACGTCATACAATTGGGGAGAGGATACATGAAGCTCATCAAGTCAGCGCTCGCCGCGCTTGCGCTCGGCGTGGTCGCTCTGTCGCCGGCCGCTCATGCCGAGGACAAGGGCCTCGTCGGCGTGCTGATGCCCACCAAGACCTCGCAGCGCTGGATCAATGACGGCGACGCCGTCAAGTCGCAGCTCGAGGCCAAGGGCTACACGGTCGACCTGCAGTACGCCCAGGACGACATTCCGAACCAGCTCAGCCAGCTCGAGAACGTGATCACCAAGGGCCCGAAGGCCCTGATCATCGCCTCGATCGACGGCACGACGATGGGCGACGCGCTGCAGAAGGCGGCCGATGCCGGTGTCGTGGTGGTCGCCTATGACCGCCTGATCAAGAAGACCCCGAATGTCGACTACTACACGACCTTCGACAATTTCGGCGTCGGCGTGATCCAGGCCAATTCGCTGGTGAAGGGCCTCAAGGAGCGCTTCCCGGACACCAAGCCCTGGAATGTCGAGCTGTTCGGCGGCTCGCCGGACGACAACAACGCCTTCTTCTTCTACAATGGCGCCATGTCGGTCCTGCAGCCCCTGATCGACGACGGTTCGATCAAGATCGTGTCCGGCCAGACCGGCATGGACAAGGTCGGCACGCTGCGCTGGCTCGCCGCCACCGCGCAGGCCCGCATGGACAACCTGCTCTCGGCCTACTACTCGGACGGCAAGCGCGTCGATGGCGTGCTGTCGCCCTATGACGGCCTGTCGCGCGGCATCATCGCCTCGCTCCGCGGCGTCGGCTACGGCACCGCCGACCAGCCCTGGCCGATCGTGACCGGCCAGGACGCCGAGACCGCTTCGGTCAAGGCGATCATCGCCGGCGAGCAGTATTCGACCGTGTTCAAGGACACGCGCGACCTCGCCAAGTCGACCGTCGAGCTCGTCGACACGGTCCTCTCGGGCAACAAGCCGGCCAATCTCGACACGACCACCTACAACAACGACGTCAAGGTCGTTCCCTCGATCCTGCTGACGCCGGTCGAGGTCGACAAGACCAACTACGAGAAGATCGTCGTCGAGTCCGGCTACATCAAGCCCGACGAGCTGAAGTAATCTTCCAAACGACCTTGAGGCCCCGCCCCGGCGGGGCCTCTTCTCGTCCGGCGAGCGAGACGCTAACCTCGCCCCGTCCGTAGCCCCTTCGGGAGCGGCTTCCCATGCCCTCATACATTCTCGAGATGCGCGACATCACCAAGACCTTTCCGGGGGTCAAGGCGCTGTCGAACGTCAACCTCAAGGTCGAGGAAGGCGAGATCCACGCCATCTGCGGCGAGAACGGCGCCGGCAAGTCCACCCTCATGAAGGTCCTGTCCGGCGTCTATCCCGCCGGCGACTATGAGGGGCAGATCGTCTATCGCGGCAAGGAGTGCCGGTTCGAAGGCATCCATGACAGCGAGAAGATCGGCATCGTCATCATCCATCAGGAGCTGGCGCTGGTCCCGATGCTGTCGATCACCGAGAACATCTTTCTCGGCAACGAACAGGCCAAATGGGGCGTCATCGACTGGAACGCCAATGAGCGCCGCACCCGCGAGCTGCTCGGCAAGGTCGGCCTCGTCGAGGACCCCAACACCCTCATCACCGATATCGGCACCGGCAAGCAGCAGCTCGTCGAGATCGCCAAGGCGCTCAGCAAGAATGTCGAGCTTCTGATCCTCGACGAGCCGACCGCCAGCCTCTCCGAGAAGGATAGCCAGGCGCTGCTCGACCTCCTGCTCGAATTCAAGAAGCAGGGCATCACCTCGATCCTGATCTCGCACAAGCTGAACGAGATCAACCGCGTCGCCGACCATGTCACCGTCATCCGAGACGGGCGCACGATCGAGACGCTCGGCCGCGGCGAGATCTCCGAGGACCGCATCATCACCTCGATGGTCGGCCGCTCGCTGGAGGACCGCTATCCGCCGCGCGACCCCAAGATCGGCGACGTGATCTTCGAGGTCGAGAACTGGTCCTGCTACCACCCGCTGCATGCCGACCGGCAGGTGATCAAGAATATCGACATCAAGGTGCATCGCGGCGAGGTGGTCGGCATCGCCGGCCTCATGGGCGCCGGCCGCACCGAATTCGCGATGAGCCTGTTCGGCCGCAGCTATGGCCGCAAGATCACCGGCGAGGTCCGCCTCAAGGGCAAGCCGATCGACGTCTCGACGGTCGGCCGCGCCGTCGACCAGGGCATCGCCTATGTCACCGAGGACCGCAAGGTCTTCGGGCTCAACCTCATCGACGACATCAAGAACAACATCACCCTCGCCAATCTGAAGGGCGTGGCGCGATCGGGCGTCATCGACGAGTTGCGCGAGCTCGACGTCGCCAACGACTATCGCAAGAAGACCAATATCCGCTCCTCCAGCGTCTTCCAGAAGACCGGCAATCTTTCGGGCGGCAACCAGCAGAAGGTCGTGCTATCGAAGTGGCTGTTCGCCAGCCCCGAGGTACTGATCCTCGACGAGCCGACGCGCGGCATCGATGTCGGCGCCAAATACGAGATCTACACGATCATCGCCCGCCTCGCCGCCGAGGGCCGGGCCGTCATCGTCATTTCTTCCGAGATGCCGGAACTGCTCGGCATCACGGACCGCATCTATGTGATGAACGAAGGGCGCATCGTCGGGGAGATGGCCGCCAGCGAGGCCAGCCAGGAGAAGATCATGCGCGCCATCGTGCGCGGAGAAGGAAAAGCTGCATCATGACCGACACTCCCACCCCGCAGTCCGGCGTCGCTCAGGACGTGCCGAGCGGGCCCCGCGTGCCCGTCTCGTCCGTCGTCGCCAATATCCGCGACTACGGCCTCGTGCTGGCGCTGATCGCCATCATGATCTTCTTCCAGCTGACGACCGGCACGCTGTTCAAGCCGGTCAACCTCTCCAATCTCGTGCAGCAGAACAGCTTCATCATCGTGATGGCGCTCGGCATGCTGCTCGTGATCGTTTCCGGCCATATCGATCTCTCGGTGGGATCGGTCGCCGGCTTCATCGGCGCCCTGGCGGCGATGATGATGGTGATCTGGCCGCTCGGTCCATTATCCAATCCGCTCGTCGTGTCGATCGTCTGCCTCGTCATCGGCGGGGCGATCGGCGCTGCGCAGGGCTACTGGATCGCCTATCACCGCATCCCGAGCTTCATCGTCACGCTGGCCGGCATGCTCGTCTTCCGCGGCATGTGCCAGGGCCTGCTCGGCGGCGGATCCTCGGTCGGCCCGCTGCCGGACAGCTTCAAGCAGCTCTCCTCCGGCTTCCTGCCGGACGTCATCGGCCCGATCACCATTGTTCCGCCGATCGTCAACGCCGCCGGCAAGACGATCGTCGGCTCCGGCATCGTGCTACATTCGACGACGGTGCTGCTCGGCCTCATCGGCGTGGCGCTGTTCATCAGCGCCGGCATCCGCTCGCGCCGCACGCGTGAGCGCCACGGCTACGCCGCCGAGCCCTTCGCGCTCTTCCTCGTGAAGACGCTCGTCGTCTCGGCGCTGGCGCTGTTCCTCGTCTACCAGTTCGCGCTCTATCGCGGCTTCCCGATCGTCCTCGTGGTGATGGGCATCCTGATCGCCATCTTCGTCTTCATCACCAAGAAGACGACCGTCGGCCGGCGCGTCTATGCGATGGGCGGCAACATCAAGGCGGCGCAGCTCTCGGGCATCAAGACCGAGCGGCTGACCCTGCTCGTCTTCGTCAATATGGGCGTGCTCTCGGCGCTCGGCGGCCTCATCATCGCCGCCCGTCTCGGCCAGGCCGTGCCGGCGGCCGGTCTCGGCAGCGAGCTCGACGTCATCGCGGCGGTGTTCATCGGCGGCGCCTCGGCCATGGGCGGCGTCGGCCAGGTGATCTCGACCGTGGTCGGCGGCTTCATCATGGGCGTCATGAACAACGGCATGTCGATCATGGGCGTCAATGTCGACTGGCAGCAGGTCGTGAAGGGCCTCGTGCTGCTCGGCGCCGTGATCTTCGACGTCTACAACAAGAACAAGGGCTGAAGCGGCACTGCCGCGGGCACCAGGAAACGAAAGGGGCGGCCCCGCGGGACCGCCCTTCTTTATTGCCGGATGAGATCAGGCCTTCTTGCCGTAGAAATAGTTGGCCGAACGGCCGAAAAGCAGACCGCGCAGCGCCCGCCGCATCGCCTCGCCGCGCCTAAGCGGCTCCAGCGGCAACCGCGCGATGTCGTAGAGCGCGACCTTGACGCTATCCAGCGCCTGCACCTTGCCCGGCGCAGGCTGCGGCATGCCGAGACGGCGCAGCACGGCATTGGCGAAATAGAGCTTGTTGAGGCGGAGATCGGCGGCCGACTTCCAGGTGATGGCCATCGAGATCGACCAGTCGGCGCCCGTCTCGACCCAGTGCGGCCATGTGTAAGGCAGGAACATGCCGTCTCCGGCCTTGAACGGGAACACCGTCTCGCGCGCCGCGAAGGCATCATTGTAGCGGTGGTTGCGGTGCTTGCCGGGGAAGGATTCGAGGCCCTCCTCGTCGATCACCGAGCGGTCGCGGTTGTCGAACACATGCATGGCCTTGTCGCCATGCAGGTGGACGAAGAAGTTCTCCTCATAGTCGAGGTGGAACGGCGTCACCGAATGGGCCGATGAGACGAAGATGAAGCCCATCGGCTCCTTCATCCCGGCGGCGCGATGATCGGCATGGCCGGCGGCGCGGGCGGCCTCGTCGAGGACGCGGTGGATCAGCCGTCCATATTCGGGAATGGTCTCGACATTTTTCAGGACCATCCAGGCGCCGGCCGTCTCGATCTGGCGCACGATCTCGGCGGGCTCGAGATCGACCGTGGGGGTCTCCTCCGGCTTCTGGTCCACCTTGAGGCGGCCGGAATTGTATTCGAGGCGGTCGCGCGGCAGCCGCCCGGCAAGGCTGGCGAGTGCACCCAGCTGCAGCAGCGGCTCGGCGGCGAGGCCGTGGCGATAAGCGAAGGGTTCTGCGGGAAAGCGGCGCGCCATCAGCGCGGGATCGAGCGCGATCAGCCGGTCGGACGCGGCTGCGGCGTCGGGACGATCCGTCATGAGGGGTCCTCCTTGGCTCTGCCGGGCCGTCTTGCCCGGCGGATCAGCGCGCGCAGCTCGGCGCGCGCCCGGACTTCTCCTTGAGCAAGAAGGACGCCAGCCCGGAAGGCGGCGCTGCCGCCGACCGGACCGAGGACGGCGAGACCCATCGCCTGCCGGCCCGGCCAGAGCCGGTCGATCATCGGATGGCCGGCGCTCGCGAGGGAATCGACAAGCGCGACGCTGGGATCGGCCTCGAAGTACTCCGACGCCTGGAGCATGACCTGGACACCGGGCGAGAAGCGGCCGAGCGCCTCGTCATGGGCGATCTTCCATGTGACGACCGTTCCGCCAGCGCGAAACGAGGCGAGCATGGCGACCGGCCGGCCGGCGATCGTCAGCGCATCGAGCCGCGCCTCGCCCGCCGCTGCGCTTTCGAAGACGGAGCGCGTGAAGGCGAGCGCATCGGCGCGGTCGCGCAGCGCCGTGCGGCGCTGGCCCTTCCATCCGGCGGCTTCGAGCGCGAGGAAGCTTTCGAGGAGATCGGCGCGCTCACGCGGCGTCGTGGCGCTCCGCCATTCGAGCGGCCCGAGATCGCCGAGACGGCGCAGCTGCCGCGCGAGTTCCTTGCGCGTCTTGGCCGGCAGGCCGGCCCTGACTTTCTCCGCCATCGCCTGCGGCCGCAGAATTGCGCGCTCGTGGCGGCCGATCACGGCGAGCGGCCGGCCGGTCGTCGCGGCGAGGGAATGGAGGGCCGAACCGGCAGCGCTATCAATCGGCATGTCGGGAAAGAGCAGGGTGCGCCGTCCGGGCTGCCCACCATCCATGACGGCGACGAGCCGCGCCAGCGCCGCGACCGGATCGGCCGGATCGAGGAGCGGCGTGCCGAGAGGGCCGTAGAGATGGGTATAGACCGAGACGGCGGGAACCAGCCGGCCGAGCCGGGCAGGGCCGACCGGCGCCAGGGCGACAAGGCGGCCGGCAGCGTCCTCGGCGACGGCGAGGGAGACCGCGGCCGGGGCGAGATGCTCGAGGGCAGCGCCGAGAATCGCGGGCGCGAAGAATGGGTTAGCCTCGGGCGCGTCACGAGCGAGGCGGCGCCATTCGGGCCCGAGTCCGGCCGGCGGCAAGGACCGGGTGGCAGGCCGGGCCGGTGAAGGCGCCGACTCCGAGAGCGCTTCGCGGGCACTCATGACGCGCTTCCTTCGCGGATGACGATCGAGCTTCCGGGGACCAGCACATGCAGGATCGAGCAGCGGAGTCGCATCCGCCAGCGCACCGCGAGGTAGACGGCGATCGCCTCGACCGCCAGCGCCGTCGAGGTCGCTATGGCGGCGCCCTCTAGGCCGAGATGGGGGATAAGCGTGTAGTTGAGGACGAGATTGACAACGAATGTCCCGGCATAGACGGCGGCGCAGATGCGCTGCTCGCCGGCCATGGTCAGGATGCTCTCGGCCGGGCCGATCGAGGCCCGGAAGAGAAGACCGATCGAGAAGATGAAGAGAAGTCCATAGCCGGCGACGAAGCTCTCGCCGAAGAAGGAGAGCAGCAACCGCCCGGCGACGAGCAGCAACAGGACAGCGCCGACCGACGGCCAGAAGGTCCAGTGCAGCGAGTCCCGCACCACGGCTTCGAAGCGGATGCGGTCGCCGGCGGCATAATATTGCGAAAATCGCGGCATCAACGCCGCGCGCACGGCGAAATACACGAAGTGAACCAGCGCCAGCGTCTTCACCGCCGCGAAATAGACGGCGACTTCCTCGGGCGGTCGAAGTTGGCCAACGATCAGAATATCGACATTAGTCAACAGATTGAAAAAGCCTTCGACCAAAAAGATCGGCAGCGCGATGGTGATCCAGGCGAGCGAGGTGAACCGCCGCGGCCCCTGCGGCACCGCCCGCGCCGTGCGGCGGCGGATCGCCCACATCTGCCAGAGCGCGGTCGCATAGGTGGCGACGATGGCGGTCGCCATCGCGGTCGTGGCGTCGGGCGCGGCGCCGAGGCGGATCGCCGTCCAGGTGAAGAGGATGATGAGGATCGGCCGGATGATGAAGGTCGGCCACAGCGCGAGGTCGGGCCAGTTGAAGCCGCGCGCCAGCCCGTCCTGGATCTCGCCGATCGCCAGCATCGGAATGCAGATGGCCGCGAGATAGAGCGGCATCACATAATAGCTCTCGACATGCTCGCCGAAGAGCAGCAGCCCGATGATGCCGAGCGCGGCGATCGCCGTCGAAGTGACGATGCCCTGCACGCGGCTGCCGAGCAGGATGCCGCGCAGCAGGTCGAGCTCGCGCCGCTCGCCATATTCCGGGATGAAACGGACGATCGCGGTCTGGATGCCGAAGCAGGCGAGGCCGCCGATGATGACCGCGCCGACCCAGACGACGACATAGACGCCATAGTCGAAGTCGCCCATCCAGCGGGCGAGCAGGACCTGCGAGAGATAGGCGATGAAGGCCGAGACGACGCGGACGAGGAAGGTCGTGACGGCGATCCGCTGCGTGACCGCCCGCTCGTCCTTGCCGGAGGCGATCGAATCCACGCCGGACGCCAGCCCCGAAAGCGGCGCCTTCAGCCGGGCCGGAGCCCAGCGATCGACGATGCCGGCAAAGGAAAGGCGCAACGGGTCGCGGCTCCTCGACGAGGTCGGCCGCCCCTCGAGGGCAAGCCGTCGCTGAATTCCCTATAATTTTCTGCTTTAAGAAAGCGTTGGCCGCGCCGGAATCGAACAGGGTTGAACCGCGCGGACGGCGAACGTCGCTAAATTTGCGTAAAGGGACGAACGTGCGGTCGGATGCGGAGCTGGATGCAATCGGGCTCGAATGCCCGCTGCCGGTCCTGAAAGCGCGGAAGCGCCTTTCCGCCATGCGGCCGGGCGAGCGGCTTCTGGTGCTCGCCACCGACCCGATGGCCGCGATCGACCTGCCGCATCTGTGCACCGAGGACGGCCACCTGATGCTGTCGCGGTCGAGCGAGGAACGCCACGGCATGGCGGTGCTCGCTTTCCTCGTGGAACGCGGGCCGGACCGCGCGACCTGATCTCGACCGCAACGCGCTTTCCGCCTAGCTTTGGCCGCATCTCGATTGGCCCGCCTCTCGGCGGCGCGGAGGACATATGACGAAACGCAAGATCGCGATCATCGGGCTCGGCAAGATCGCGCAGGACCAGCATCTGCCGGTGATCGACAAGAGCGACAGCTTCGAGCTCGTGGCGGTGACCAGCCAGCGCGGGCTGACCCATCGCGGCGTGCCGACCTTCAAGACGCCGGCCGAGATGTACCGCGCCATTCCCGATCTCGAAGCGGTCTCGATCTGCACGCCGCCCGATGTCCGGCACGGCTTCGCCATCGAGGCGCTCGACGCCGGCAAGGACCTCCTGCTCGAGAAGCCGACCGCCGCGACGCTGGCCGAGGCGGCCGACATCGCCGCGCATGCCAGGAAGCGTGGGCGCATCATCTTCGCGACCTGGCATTCGCAGTTCAACCCGGCGGTCGACGAGGCCAAGGCGCTTCTCGCCGGAGCCGGCGTGAAGTCGCTCAGGATCGAATGGCGCGAGGATGTCCGCAAATGGCATCCGGGCCAGGACTGGGTCTGGGAGCCCGGCGGCTTCGGCGTCTTCGATCCCGGCATCAATGCACTGTCGATCTTCGTGAAGATCCTGCCCTTCACGCCCTTCGTGAAGAGCGCCGAGCTCACCTATCCCGCCAATCGCCAAACGCCGATCGGCGTCAAGGTCGCCTTCTCCGGCACCGATCCCGACGCCCCGGCGCTTTCGGCCGATTTCGACTGGCGCGAGCAGGGCGACGAGAAGTGGCATATCGAGATCGAGACCAAGGGCGGCCACAAGCTGCGCCTCTTCCGCGGCGGCGCCTCGCTCAGTGTCGACGGCCATGTCACCGTCGAGCAGCCGAGCGAGGAATATGAGCGCATCTACGAGCGCTTCGCCGAACTGCTCGACCGCCGCGAGAGCGACTACGACACCTCGCCGCTCCAGCTCGTCGGCGACGCGATGATGGTGGGCCGCCGCCTCACCACCGATCCCTTCGACTGGTAGGCAACCCCGCGCTGCCGCCGCGCATTCACCTTGGACGAGGGTTGGGGGAGGCGGCAGCGTGGCACTCGAAGCAAGACCGGCGATCGCGGCATCCGTGATCGCCATTCTCATCGGAGCCGGACCGTCCCCCGTCTTCGCGGTGTCCGTGAAGGACATCCTGCAGGAGATCATCCCGCCGCCATCGAAGACGCATCGGGCGCGGCCCCGGCCTTCGGCGCCCCGGCCGCCCTTGCCGCAGCCAAAGCCGGACGCGCCCTCGGACGGCGGGGAAACGACCGACGCTGAGACGCCGCCCCTGCCGCCACCGGCCCCGGCGGAAAAGCCAGACGCGACGCCGCCGGTACCCGAAGCCGATCCGCGCGGACCCGAAGCGCCGCCGCTGCCGCCGCCCGCGCCGGAGCCGGTTGAAACGCCGCCGCCTCCCCAGGACGTTCCCGGGGCCCCTGCCGCCGCCAAGTCGGATACGACGGAGTCCGGATCGGCAGAGCCCGCCGCCGAAGCACCGCCGCCACTCTCGGTCGGGCCCATCGTCGAACCGGCGCCGCCGCATGTCGAGGAGACGGCCCCGGCCTTGCCGGCGGCGCCCGGTCCGGCCGGCGCGCTCGGGCCGACGGTGACACCTGCCCCACCCGCACCGCCCTCACCTGCCGCCCCGGCCGAGCCGGCCCTCACGGCGCCCGCTCCAGCGGAGCCGGGGGCCGAGGTCGAACCGCCCCGCGTCGTGCCGACGCCCGAGGAACTCGCTGCCTGCAAGGCCGGCATGGCGGCCCTCGGCATCGTCTCGGAGGCGCAGCCCGCTTTCTTCGAAGGCGAATGCGGCGCCGCCGATCCCTATCGCGTCACGGCGCTCTCGGGCGGCGCCGTCACGATCGAGCCGGCGGCGACGGTCGACTGCGCCGTGGCGAGCGCCCTTGCCCGCTGGGTCGACGAGGATATCCAGCCCGCCGCCAAATCCACCTATGGCGCGCCGCTGACGCGGCTTTCCATTGCCGGCTCCTATGTCTGCCGCACGCGCAACCATGTGCCGGGCGCGCGCATGTCGGAGCATTCCTTCATGAACGCGATCGATATCGGCGGCTACACCATTGCCGCGCGGATGATCACCATCGCCGATGACGGCAAGCGGACCGATGCGGACAAGGCCTTTCTCGATGCCGTGCGCAAGGCGGCCTGCGCGCGCTTCACGACCGTACTCGGTCCCGGCACCGACGCGACGCATGAGGACAATCTCCATCTCGACATGATCCGCCGCGGCCGCGACGGCGACGGGCGCATCTGCGAGTGAGCCGCATGGCCGCAGGCATGCGCCTGCTGTAGCCTCGCGCGATGACCGAGCGATCGATCCTCATCACCGGCGCTTCATCCGGCATCGGCGAACATGCCGCGCTGGCGCTGAAGGCGCGCGGCTGGCGCGTCTTTGCGACAGCGCGCAAGGACGAGGACCTGGCGCGGCTGCGCGCCGCCGGCATCGAAGCGGTTTACCTCGACTATGAAGACGAGGCCTCGGTGCTGGCCGCTGCCAGCTCAGTGCTGGAGGCGACCGGGGGGCGGCTCGACGCCCTCTTCAACAACGGCGCCTATGGCCAGGTCGGCGCCGTCGAGGATCTCTCGACCGCCGTGCTCAGGCGGCAGTTCGAGGTCAACCTCTTCGGCTGGCACACGCTGACCTCTGCCCTGCTGCCGGCGATGCGACGCGCGGGGCGGGGCCGCATCATCCACTGCTCCTCCGTGCTCGGCATCGTCGCGGGCAAGTATCGCGGCGCCTATGTCGGCTCGAAATTCGCGCTCGAGGGTATCGCCGATTCGATGCGGATCGAACTCGCCAGCAGCGGCATCCATGTCGTGCTCATCGAGCCGGGGCCGATCGCGACCCGGTTCACCGAAAACGCGCTCGCCAATTTCCGCGCCACGATCGATATGGAGGCCTCGCCGCACCGCGCCGGCTACGAGGCGCAACTCGCCCGCCTGACCGGTGCGCGGCGACCTTCCCGCTTCAAGCGCGGCCCCGAAGCGGTGACAGCGGCCCTGATCGATGCGCTCGAAAGCCGGCGGCCGAAGCTGCGCTATCGCGTCACCACGCTGACGGTGCTCGCCGCGCTGATGAAGCGCGTCTTGCCCGCCCGCTGGCTGGACCTCCTGATCGCGCGCAATTCGTAAGGAACCAGCCATGACACGGAACGTTGGCCAGCGATTGTGTTCAGCCGCGAGCAGCCCATGTCATCTCTTTCCACCGGCCCCGGCAGCGCGACCATGGGGTCGTCCATGACACGGGAGGCCTCCATGCACCGCGGCGGCGCGTCCATCGTGACCCTTATCGTCTGCCTGCTCGTGACCCTCGCGGCGGCCGCGATCGGCTCGGCGGCGACGCTGCCATCGATCCCGACCTGGTATGCGGGGCTGACCAAGCCGGCCTTCAACCCGCCGAACTGGCTGTTCGGCCCGGTCTGGACCATTCTCTATGCGATGATGGCCGTCGCGCTGTGGCGGGTGCTCGGCCGCTCGGAAGGCGGCGAGCGCCGGCAGGCGGGGGCGATCTACGGGGTCCAGCTCGTCCTCAACGCCGCCTGGTCGGTCGTCTTCTTCGGGCTGCATTCGCCGCTCGGCGGCCTCGTCGTGATCGTCGCGCTGGCCGGCGCGATCATCGCGACCATCGCCGCATTCGGCCGCATCGACAGGCTGGCCGCGGGCCTTCTGGTCCCCTACCTTCTGTGGGTCGGATTCGCCTCGCTGCTCAACCTCGCCATCGTGATCCTGAACTGATCGGTCGGGCGCTGTCGGGTCCGAACGGGCTGATCCGGCCGAAACGGTCCGGAGCCCGGCGACCAACGGTGCCTCGATGAACAGCTTTCTCCACTATCTCGTGCCGATCGCGCTCGCCGCGGTCGCCATCGTGCTTCTCCTCGGCCTCTTCAACATGATGCGCGGCGGCTCCGCCGAGCGCTCGCAGCAATTGATGCGCTGGCGCGTCATCCTGCAGTTCGTCGCGATCGTCATCATGATGGCGACGCTCTATT
>Ga0209930_1000773_pt1 | contig 64196 bp, 62 predicted proteins | sample ThiBiot_500_biof_2_FD_183948 | JGI IMG/M metagenome (GOLD analysis project Ga0209930, IMG submission 183948) | Wastewater bioreactor microbial communities from Cape Town, South Africa - Thiocy_cont_500_biof (SPAdes) | ecosystem: Engineered > Bioreactor > Thiocyanate-remediating >...
TATTGATTCTTGTTGATGATCTATTGAGTACGTCCATCATTGACCTTATTCTCGATTTTAATCAATTAATCAATTCATCATTTATAAATCGAATTTCTTTGAATCTTGTTTCACCTTATTCGGATTTCACAATTAATAATCAAACTACAACGATCTATTCATCGAATGATATACTGATTGGTGTTTGGAAACGATCGCCAACGAATAGTACGTTCGATATTCAAGATGTTATTCATTTGAACACGAATGAATACAAAAATGACCGAAGTTTATGCGATTGGGATGACGCTCGATGGAGTCAATTATTCGATCAAACTATTCCCTATGCATATTTTCTCAAAATTAATCATACAAATTTAACATTTACATTAGTGAATAATGAAACTCAGCAAACATTACCTCCCTATTTGGATGTTCTCTACTGTTATCCATATCGATTAGATTCGACTGCGTTAGCGCTGATTGTTTCTTTTAGTATAATTTTCTTATTATTTTTTGTTACGATGGGTGTTCTACATTATTTGAAACGTGAAGAAAGAAGATCTCGGAATGCAACAGAACTAATCGAGGATCAAGAATCGACCGATTCAGATTCATCAGAAGAAGGAAAAAACACATGATATTCTTTTTGATTTGTTTTTATTTTCTGACTCATCTGTGTGTTTTTACTCAAAAAAAATGAACAAAAAAATAATAATAATAAAAACTAATTTTGTCATTTAATCGACTTCTTCCATTCGTGAAGCTTCAGCTGAAACGGCAGCTGAATTGTCGCCTGCATTTTCGAGTGGTGGTAGATTTGTCGAATCACCAGCTGATTGATTTTCTTCGGCATCATCTTCATCGATACCTAAACCGAGTTTAACCATACGGAAGATACGATCAGCATGTTGTTGTGGTAATTCAAGTGCGAAACCACTAGCTAAGAGTGATGTTTCGTATAATAACGTAACTAAATCTTTAACTGATTTGTCGTTTTTATCTTGATCAACTTTAGCTTTAAGTGTTTTGATAATTGAATGATCAGGATTGATTTCAAGGTGTTTCTTAGCAGCCATATAACCCATGGTCGATGTATCACGTAGAGCTTGAGCTTTCATAATACGTTCCATGGTTGCTGACCAACCGTATTGCGATGTAACGATACAGCATGGCGATGAAACAAGTCGGTTGCTGACAACAACTTTTTCGATTTTTTTGTCCAAGATATCTTTCATGACTTTGCATAATGTTTCGTATTTTTCTTTATCTTCTTCACGTTTTTTCTTTTCTTCTTCATCTTCTGGCAATTCCAAACCTTCTTTTGTAACTGAAACGAGTTTTTTGCCTTCGAATTCTTTCAATTGTTGAACACAATATTCATCGATTGGTTCAGTCATGTAAATGATTTCGAAGCCACGGTTACGGACACGTTCAACAAAAGCTGATTGATCGACGATTTGTCGGGATTCACCAGTGATGTAATAGATATCTTTTTGGTTTTCTTTCATACGTGAAACATAATCTTTAAATGATGTTAATTCATCACCCGATGTCGACGAATGATAACGTAAGAACGAGGCAAGTTTAGCACGGTTTGTTGAATCTTCGTGAATGCCAAGTTTAAGATTACGTGAGAATTGTTCGTAGAATTTCTTGAATGATTCTTTGTCTTCACCGATTTCTTCGATTAATTCAATGCATTTCTTAACTAAATTCTTTCGAATAACTTTGAGAATCTTGTTTTGTTGTAACATTTCACGTGAGATGTTCAATGGTAAATCTTCGGAATCAACAACACCTTTGATGAAATTCAAATATTCGGGCATTAATTCTTCGCAATTTTCCATGATAAAGACACGACGAACGTACAATTTGATTGAATTTTTTGTTTTACGATTTTCGAATAAGTCGAATGGCGCACGTTTTGGAATGAAGAGAAGTGCACGGAATTCCAATTGACCTTCGACACTGAAGTGTTTAACAGCTAAATGATCTTCCCAATCGTTGGTTAATTGTTTGTAGAATTCGGCATATTCTTCAGTTGAAATATCTTCTGGATTACGTGTCCAGATTGGTTTTTGTTTGTTGAGTTCTTCTTCATCGGTGTATTTTTCTTTGATTTTCTTCTTTTTCTTTTTGTCTGTATCTTTTTTCTTGTCATCATCATCGTCATCTTCGACTTCTTCGACTTTAGCTTCATCTTTTTTGCTTTCATCTTCTTCGGTTTTGGGTTTTTCATCTTCGGCTTCATCATCGGAAATTTCCTTTTCACGTTCTTTTTCGACGAGTAATTTAATTGGATAACCAATAAATTGTGAATGTTTCTTGATGACTTCTTTGATACGTTTTTCTTCGAGATATTCCGTTTGATCTTCTTTCAAGAACATAACAATCTTGGTACCACGACCAAGTGGTTCACCAGTTGTATCACGTCGAATGGTGAATGAACCGCCGGCACTCGATTCCCAAACATATTGTTCATCGTCATTATTTTTCGATGTAACTGTAACACGATCGGCAACTAAGTAACACGAATAGAAACCGACACCGAATTGACCAATCATGGAAATATCAGCACCAGCTTGAAGTGCTTCCATGAAAGCTCGTGTGCCTGATCGAGCAATTGTACCTAAATTGTTAACAAGATCGGCTTTGGTCATACCAATACCGGTATCAATGATTGTTAATGTGTTGCTGGCTTTGTCAGGTACGATTTTAATGTATAAATCTTTGCCGGAATCGAGTTTGGTTGGATCAGTAAGTGATTCATAACGGATTTTATCCAAAGCATCAGATGCATTTGAAATAAGTTCACGTAAGAAAATTTCTTTGTTCGAATAAAACGTGTTAATAATCAATGACATTAATTGAGCAATTTCAGCTTGAAAAGCGAATGTTTCGACATCGCCTGATTCTTGTTCCATATTGTTCGACATAGTTGTTTATGAAAAGTTCGAAGATATCTAAGTGTAGATTGTCGACGAGAAAGAAAATGCAAATGAAATATATTGGGTAAATAGCGCGCTTATATATATAGAACGTGAATCAAACGTAGAGAAGAATCGAGAAGAATCGAGAAGTAAAGGAAGAACAAAGAAGAAAAAATGACTTATTTGGATTTTTCTTTTCTTTATCGGCCGTGTATTTCGAATGTAGTCGTCGTTGTGACGAAAAAACAAAAGACATGTCTGATGCAACGAACTAACTAGCTGTTCGAATAAATCCCTGGATGGATAATCTATCGAAACGAGACGAGGTGTCTGTCGTTGTTTTTTTATTTTAAATATTCCAAAAACGAAAAGAATCAAATTTATTCGTATCTGAAGAAATAAAAACTAAAATTAAAAATTTGATTTTAAAGTTTCGTTTGTTCATCATCATCTGCATGTTTATCGTCGTTAGTCGTATGCATACGAGATGTGACGACTTTGGATTTGAATTCTTTGGCTAAAGCTAAACCAGCTTTGGGCATACGAAGTAATTTCTTCGACGACAATGCCGATGATTTAATTCGTTCATTAGTTCGATTTGTTGGTGATGTATTTTTCAAGTCACATGGCACTAATGCCTGTGCATTCGTATTTGCATTCGAGGATAGACGATGAATAGGTGGCTGTTGATTTTTCGTTATTCCCGATGAATTCGATTCAATCGTTATCGGAATTGTAACGATTTTCGATTCCGAATAGAGTAAAATATCACCGATGGTGATTTGATTGTCAATGACATTCGTTGTCGTTGTTTTATTCACCATATTTCTATTTCACACTTTCGTTCTTTCGTTTTTTCGTCGTGTATTCGTAAAGAATACACCTTTGATGAGTTGGCAGTGTATTTGCTTTTCATACACTACACACACACTTCACCTTTGAAACCCTACGTGCATTCGAATTGTCGTTTTTCTTCCGTTCGTTTTTTTTTCTCATCATGCATATGTTTTTCGTTGCATCGTATCATTCCACGAAAAAAAAAAGCAACACATCCTTGGCAATTTCCAATTTGTACACTAACGGCAATTTGGTGACAAAGAAAAGAATTTTTTTATTAAAAAAGAAAGAGAAACATGTGTCAAAGGAAGGATAAGAAATTGTCTTGCTAACACTGCAGATAATAATATCCTTAATCTCAATAAGTTAGTAGTAGCTTTTGAGAAAAAAATATAAACTGGTTGAAAAATACACGCATACACAACACAACACACACACATATATAAATGCACACAGAGAAAATCAAATAAGAATTAAATGAAAGAGGAAGTGATACAATGATAATCATTTCGAATCTTCTTCTTGCTGTGGATTGTCATTTTGACGATAAACGTCGGTATATGTGTGTGTGAAAGCAAAAGAAAAGGCGAAGAAGGTTTATTCGTTTTTTGAAGAAGAGAAAGAAGAAGAAAAAAAGGTAGGAAAACCAACGACAAAGTGACAAGAATCGATGAATGTTCGTGTGTTGTTTGAAATGTAAGTAAATTTAAGTCGATTCATTTGGAAAGGGACCTTGAAGAAGAGCACGAACGAAAACTTCATAATTGAACATGCCTTCGGCATCATCTTTTGTGTTTGTTGAACGAAGAATTTCTTCGACAACACGTGGTTCGAGTTTTTCAGCCATAGCAACAAGTACTTGTGTAAGTTCAGCTAATGACATTAAACCATTGCTTTCTTTATCGAATAATTTCAAGCCTTCCATGAAATCTTCGTATGTACCGAAGTTTTTCGCTGGCATTTTGTAAAATTCTGAATAGATTGGCAAAAATTCTTCGACTTTAATGGTTTTTTCTCCTGTTTTTTTTGTTTGACCACGTTTTTCGCATTCAGCTTGTGTTGGATAGAGACCAAGCGATCGGAGCATATCTCCAATATAAAATGCATCGACTTTACCCTACACAAATCAAATCCACTAGAATTTGAAAATCAGCTTTTTTTTTCTTACCTCGTATTTTTTATCGAATACTTCGAAAACTTGTTTAGCTTCGTCAACTTTGTCACTGGGCAAATCGGCCATAGCTACTACTGTTTAGGTTGGGTTGGTCTGTGATGTGTCTGTAAGATGTTAAGATGCAAAAAGAACGACGATAGAAACAACAACGATCGTAATAGTAAGTTATAGTAGCAGCAAGAAAGAAAGAGAGAGAAAAAAAAGAAGAAACGAGAAGAAATGCCGAAGATATCAATCTGTTTAGCTAGTCGGATGATGTTGGTATCAAACAAGATGCAAAAGGAAGTAAGAAGAGAGAAAAAAAAAGAAAAACGAGGTTATTTCTGTCGATATGTTATCCAATCATGGCCGGTTTCGTTCTCGTGCTAGATATTTTCTCCTTTTGCGGTAATAGGACAAGCGTTGGTGGTAATCATATTCAACGATATACGAGAGATCATCAATAAGAAGAGAAAAAGAAAGAAAAAAAAAGAGGATAAACAACAATTTTCAGTAGATGTTTGCTCTTTCTTCTTCTTCTTCTTCTTCTTTTTTTAAATAATAAAATTTTATTGATTCTTTTGTTTTGTATCATTATGATTTCTTGAGGGTTTTCATTTTTTTTTCTTCATTTTTGTAAATATCAAAGCTAAATGCAAAGGCACAACAAAAGAGAAACAAAATATCCTTGGTGGATATATCATTGACTGCTGTTTCTTGCTCTTTTTCGCGTTCGATAGCCTTGGATAATATTGTCTTTCCTTCTTTGCTACTCGTACACACAATAGGAAAATTTGTCCATCTTGATGTGTTGTTCTCGACTAGAAGAAAGAAAAGACGGAGGCCAAACTATTCCCGTTCCATCTCCACGTTTATGTATTTGACGCATGAATTGAGATACAACAAAAAAAAACGGATAATATACAGACTTGATGAAAGAAATGCTTCTATTTTCAAAGTCAATCATGCCCCTACAAAAAAACAATGGATTTTGTTAGTTTTAAAAAAAAAGAAGTTTATTAAGAATTCGAAATCGGTATGATTACAAACAAAATGAACATGTTTGCTGATTTAAAAAGTCATTTAATAAGATATGAATGGATTTGACTGTTACAAATACGTATATATACATTTAGAAAATGGAAGAAGTCAATGAATTTCTTCTTTTTGTTTTGTTTTGCTTGTATATAGTATTTTCTATTCATTAGATTTATCTCGACTTTGCCGTTTATGACCTAAATTTTCGCCATATTTGTTGTCTTTGATCGTTTCCAATCGAGAACGAAACGTATTAATAACTCGAAACTAAAATCACAACAATGAGAAATGAAATCATAAGTCGAAAGATTAATTTACTTCACTATTAAGTCGATCGACACTTTTACGAAGCATAAAACGTGCGAACATGGGCGGTGGTCCCGTCACAACAGTTGCACGTGTTAAATGACCGATAGTCGGATATTTTTGGAATGCATTCGTACTATTTGCATCTTCAGTATTCTCATTATTGTCATCACTAGCATCTTTGTTTTTATCCGAAGGTTTTTGTTTCTTCTTCTTTTGTTTTTTATAAATACACGGACAACAAACACGATATATCGCTGAAAAACATCGACTAAATGGTTCTATTGGGATAAATAGAAGAATCTAGAAATGACGGATAGAAAATCGAAATACACTTTCGAAAACAATGCTAACCTGTTGCCAAACGAGTGAAAATACACCAAACAGTAAACTCCATGCCCATTGTTTAATACTCAAACGTTCACAAGTGAATACTCGACTACCGAATGTAACAATTAAGATCTTAAGAAATCGAAAAAATGCAAAATAATTCATTTTATTTTCTTGCATATCTACTTGTGCGGCAAAACATCCCAACCAAATGCAATAAAAAAATGGATTTCTCAAAATGCCTTTGAAAACATTTCGTTCGCCGTGTAATTTTCTTGAATTAATCTCATTGAACAAAGTCATAAGAACGAACGCATTGAACACCATTGTAAACTGTGCACTTAATTCTTTGGCTGCATGTGGATTTAATTGAATTTTTGCAACAGTCGAGTCAACTTCGAGAAAATATTGTCCTGCATAGAGAATGAGAAACATAATTGCTAGTTGATACAATGATTGACCGAAAATATTTCTCAACATTAACGGCGAAATAATCGATTTCGTTCGACCGTAAGGTTTACGATTTAGTAAATCTTCAGTGGGCGGTTCAGTGGCAAGTGCAAGAGAAGCTAATGTATCCATAACAAGATTAACCCAAAGCATTTGAACAGCTCGTAATGGAACACTGCTAATAGCTGCAGCTGATACGACAGAAATCACGCCAGCTGATAGATTCGCTGTTAATTGAAATTGAAGAAATTTTGCAATACAATCATAGACATTTCGTCCCCACATCATGGCTTTAACAATCGATGAGAAATTATCATCAGTTAAAATGATATCTGACGCATTTTTGGCCACGTCCGTGCCTTGAATACCCATGGCAAAGCCGACATCAGCACGTTTCAATGCTGGACCATCGTTGGTACCGTCGCCGGTGACAGCAACGACTTCACGATTCTTTGTGACACAGCTATTGACAATACCATTGACTAAATTGAATTTATCCGTTGGAGATGAACGAGCCAAGACACGTAGTTTAGGCCAGACTTCATCGAGTTTTCGTTGTGAAATATTGCCCGATGAATCACGAATACGTTTGTTAAATTCTTTGCCTTCTAAAACGAGAAAATCATCATCCGGTTTGATGATTCCACATTTGGTTGCAATCGATCGTGCTGTCATGATATTATCTCCAGTTACCATTCGAACAACAACGCCAGCCTTCTGACATTTTTCAATAGCTTCAGGTACCTAAACAAAATCGTATTGATGATTTTTATTTTTATTTTTTTTTTCTAAATCAATTATTTCACTTCATCACGAACAGGATCTTCAATTCCAACAATTCCAATACAAATCAAATCTTTGATGATACTATCTTCATCGTCCCAATTCTTTTGATCTTTGCCTAGATCTCGATAAGAAATACAAATCGTTCTCAAACCATCATTAGCCATTTTTTCGATGATATCATGCGTGATCTTTTTTTTCTCATCTTCACTTAAATCTTTCGGTTGATTATCTTCGCCAATAATTGATTTACATCTAAATTCAACAACATTCATATCAATCAAAGAATCATTTCGAATTTTACTTAGTTAACACCATTTCCGAAGCACCTTTCGTATAAAGACGATAGCCATCGTCACGTTGAAGAACTGTACTCATCATTTTTCGTGCTGAATTGAATGTGTAAACTTTAGCTAATTTATCTTCAGGATTTTTCTCTCGGATTTCATCGTATGATCCGCCCCATTTTTTAATTAAATCTAACAGAGCACATTCAGTTTTATTACCAATTTGTTTTGGTAAACCTCCTTCATCTTTCGCATCCTAATTAATCAAAGAAATAAAATAAATAATTCATTTTTTTAACGAAATTTTTTTGTTCGTACTTCAATTTTCGAAGTATAATTCGAGTTAACAGTCATAGCTTCGAATAGAAGTGGTAATAAATCTTTGTTGATTTCTTCACCCTTAGGTAATTTATCATACTGTTTACCTGAGTAAAAAAACAATAAATATTAACTCAAGATCTTGACATGGTTTAACGCCTACCGTTGACATAACATTGAACAACAGTCATTCGATTTGTTGTCAAAGTGCCTGTTTTATCCGAGCAGATTGTTGATGCATTACCCATCGTTTCACATGCATCTAAATGACGAACTAAATTGTTATCCGCCATCATTTTCTAGAAAAAGATCAATCGAATAACAAAAGGATTTGATTTTCTTTCGAAAAACGAACTCGAACAGCATAGGCGAGCGCAAGTGTAACAGCCAATGGAAGACCTATTGTTGAGAAATAGACGAAATCTTGATGCAATGATAATAATTTACCTTCAGGTACTGAGACAACGACAACAGTAATTGATTGAATCAGAAATGAAATGAAATAACTAACGTCAGATGCTTTGCCTTTTTGGCCTTTAATAACATATTCTGAGATACAGAAACGAATTACTAAACAGATAAATGTTAATCCAGCTGCACCCATGCCAATATAACCAATATAAAGTGCCAATCGAGTCAATTTCGCTTGAAGAACAGCTGTCAAAAGGAAAGGAATTTGCGGTTTTTTTTTCATGTGCTAATAAACAATATTCGATTCTTTGACTTACATTTATGTTTACCACCTTTCTCACCACCTTCTTCATCGTCATCATCATCATCATTGTCATTATTTTCAGCCAATGCTGCTAATCCTGCTGGTTTTTCGTCAGGTGTTTTATCTTGTTTATCATTCTTTTGCTTCTTATCATCGATTTCAGACTTGATCGATGACGTTGTTGTTGGTCGATTATCGGTTTTCTTTGTCTTGTCTTCTTCACTTTTTTCTTCATTTTGTGATTGATCAGTCTTCTCTTCGTGTTCAACAGAATCTGATGGTTTCTTTTGTTGATCACTTTTTTTCTTCTCTTCATTTTCTTGCTGGTCATTTGAGTCCGATCGTTTCTTCTGCTCATCAGTTTTCTCTTGTTGGTCATTTGAATCCGATTGTTTCTTCTGCTCATCAGTTTTCTCTTGTTTATCATTTGAATCCGATCGTTTCTTTTGTTCGGATTGATTTTCTTCACTTGATTGTTGTTTCGATGGTAGTTTTCGAATACGTGGATGAAGTTTGATTTCACTTTCAGTTCGAACAGTTTGTGATTGTTGTTCACTTTCGTCGAACTGAGATTTATCAGGCGAGACTTTGGTCGACGCTTTGGCTTTGACATCTTTGCCATTTTTATCGTCTTTATTCTTTTTGTTCTTTTTCTTATCTTTTTTCGAATCATCATCAGTTGCATCGAGTAAACGCATAATTCGTCCAACTTGAGAATTCAAACCGACAGCAACAACAATCATTCGGCCACTACCTTCCATAACATGTGTCCCAGACAATAATCCAGCATCTTCTTTTTCGTTCTTTTTGATTAAATCTGTTTCTCCTATAACATATCAAAACGCTCGAATTTCAAGGTCATCCATAGCATAAAAATGAACCTGTAATTGATGATTCATCAATTTTCAAATCACTTGCTTGAACAACAAGTCCATCAGCTGGCAAAAGGTCACCTTAACAACGACAAGAAACAATGTTTTTTGTTTTCTATTTCTTGAAACTAGTTCAGTTTGTTTTTTGTTACCATATTTAATAAAACAAAGATCGCCTACGACAAGGTCTGTAACAGGTATTTGCTGAATTTTATTGTCACGAACGACTGATGTTTGTTGATCTTTATCAATTTTGCTTTGTAAACCTCGAAATTGTCGTTCTTTTCTCCAGTCATTAATGGCTGTTACGAGTACGACAACAAGTACGGCAATTAAAATCGCAACACCTTCAATCCATTCAAGATTAGCTGAAACAAAAAAATAAAATTAACATTTTCTATTCAATTGATCATGTCTTTATAGGTCAGTTATACGATATTCGAGACAGAGATTCTAATCCCTGTTAGTTTCTTTTTTTCTTCTTTCTAAAGTTTAGTCAATAATCATTTGTCAATTTAATTGTAATCTTTGACGTAAAGAAGTTCGTATGGTTTTTTTTTGTATGTGTCTCACTTTACTGTTGTCATTGACATCATTATTGATGTTATTTTTCTTTTCTTCTTCTACAAACATGAACAAATGACGTCAACGAAAAATGTCTGCATGAATAATCGAGTCTTTTTTTATGATCGAAAGGCGAAAAGAAACAGAACGAAATTCTCTTCAATGTGTATAACGAGTACAATCATTGAGTCCAACAGAAAAGGAGAAATCAAAACAAATAATTCCTCTCTAAAACTTCAAGTGGTTGCTATTTTAGTAACTAGATTATCAAAACTTAATCAATCTCAATGAGAGGTCAACGAATAAAATGACGAAATCTTGAAGAACTTACTTTCTTCTTCTCCACCTTCTTGTGGTGGTTTGTAAAATGAAAGACCTATTGAAATAATAGCACAGACTAACAAAATCACGAGGAGTAGATCGTGTAATGCATCCCAGCATAATCTTAAAAAAGATTTCATCGGCTTCGGCGGTATCTCATTTCTGCCGTAAGCAGTACGACGTTGTTCAAGATCTTGTTCGTTACTCGAATCTAAACCTTTATTTCCATCGACTTTTAATTTTTGTAGAACACCTTTGACACCATTGATTTCCGATGAATTTAACTTGTCCATTAGATCTTTGCCTCGATTTTCCATAATACTATTTAAGTCTTCAAGTGTTATGTCGAACATGGACGTGTCACCACCGCCTGCAGCTGCTTGTTCAGCTGCTGATTTCTTCTTAAACAACGGCATCTAAATGTGACGAAAGACAAATCGAATGTTGTTCGATAATGAAAAGTTTCGCATAGTGTTTCTTTTCTTCTATTCAAAGAACAGAAGCGAAAGAACAAAAAGTTGTATTTTTTTCTGAATCATTGAAATTCGAAAAAAAAAACGAAGAAGAAAAAAATCCTTGAGAACAAGAATAAGATTATTGGTTTTTATTTGCTGAGTCTAATCGCATTGTTCTCCATGCCCTTTATACATGTTCAATTCATTCAACACGTTCAACTTTTCAATTTTAATGCACTTTCTTTTCTCGATAAAACAAAAAAAAAAAGAAAATATTTACTTCTAATGTAGCATTCGACGATCAATAATAAATTAATCTACTGCGTAGCAGTGAGAAATAAAAGATATGTTTACTGATTTCTCTTTCTCTCTCTCTCTCTTTCTTGTTCTTTCTCTTGATATAGAAAAGGGCGTTTTCTTCTTCTTCTTTTATGCTTCTGTTCGAGTAAAGAAATCTTGGACACATATGTCAAAGAGAGATTCACGTACTTATCAGCTGTTTTGATTGATTTACCTTGTTTTTTGGTTGTATAATTTTGGTTTCGAGCAGTGGTTCGGTCACTTGTTGTTGTTCTTCGCCGTCATTTTTCTTCGAACTAGCTTTGTCTTTTTTTAACTCTTGTGTACGCGTTGATTCAGACCTTTAAAACGAAGAAGAAGACGAAACAAAGCTTTTTTTTTTATTTTATTAAAAAAATAACTTCAAACTATTTGCCAATCATTAAAAAAACAAGAGACGAAGAAAAGAAAAACGATGAAAACCTGTATAGAATTTCCACAAAACGTGAACGTTATTTATCTCGGTTAGTCGTTTTTTTTTCTTCATTGTCTTATTTAATTGTAAAAATTATGAAAAGTTCATACGTAATTAAAAAAGAAAAAAAAAACACAACATATGTGACAATGTTTCAATAAAAACATATGGTTTACTAATATCAGGTTTTTTTATTTTGCATCTTTGTTGATATTCTGATTAGTTACAAGGCAATGAAATCCATCCGAAGTCATAAAATACGAGACAACATGCCCTTACAATCTACTTATCATGTTTTCATAGTTTTCCAATCTCTCAAAGCTCAAGCTCGATTTCATTTTAATCACAGAAACCATTTTAAATCTCACAGAGACATACTTACATATTTGTTGATTATTTTTTGTAATAATATCGTTTCGTTTCTTCGCACCTCACGTTTAACTTACGACGTGCACATCGATGTCAATCAGTAAACTGAAAACTGGTCTCTAAAACGAACAAAATACACTGTATGATGTTTCAGATTTTTTTTTTCGTTTTTCGATCTGTTTGAAGTCAAAATACATGTCGATGAAAACTGTGGTGACTAAGAGGAAAAAAAAACCAAAAGAAAGTTTCGTATTACGATCAATGAAATCGAATATAAATATACATAACGCATACAAATATATTTCTTTTCTTCTTCTAAACGTTTGACTATTCACAATTGATTGGTTATATGTACATACGCACATCGAATCTTAGACGTAAAATCCACTTTCGTTCTCTTCCATTCGAAAGAAAAGAAAAAGAATACACTCTGAATTGAATACCGATTAGCGGTTAGAATAGTTGATTTTATTGTTTTGTTTTTCGTGTTTAAAATGAGCAGAAAAAAAAAGAAAAAAAAGAAGAAGACGCGATACATTTATTAACTACAAACACACGAGACAAGCTAAGCGAAGGTATGATATTGAATGAGTTCGTAATGATTTCTCGTTTGTTTTTAACGATTTTTATTCTTTTTTTCTTGTTTTTGCGACTAAAACAAGGAAACAAACGACAGTTTTTTTTTAATTTACCAAAGTAAATGTCATCTTACATTTTTAATTAAAATAATCGTTATACGAACGAATAAATCAACCAAATCAATAAATAAAAGAAGTGCATGTCTAACAAATAAGTTAACATGAACTTCGTTCTTCTCCATCCGAATCAATCACTTACTTGACATAATTCATATCGCCATTATTAGCTCGTTCGATGATCAATTGCGTATCGTATAAAATATATCCGCAGGCAATAGCTAAACCGAGATAAAGATTAACCTAAACGAAAAACATTTTCTTTTTTGTTTGTTCTGAATAAAATCGACGTACGTTGAAAATCAATGTCGAACGACCGAAGATGTTCATTAAACTTAATAAAAGCATGATCGATGTGCCTGTTGAAAGTAAACCGCCGAGATAGAGATAACTTCGTTTTGATGTTAATAAACTGCTCAATGTAAAACAAACGAAAATCAATGTTGTAACGAGAAATGCGGTGACAATGATTTGTGGATCGATGGCAATGGCGAGATTAATCAAAGGATTGATGCAAACACCAGTGAGAAAAGCCGTTGCTGCCATTAAACCGAAACATTTCTGTTGAGTTTGAGCGTTAAATTCGAGAGTAAATAACCAAATACTCGTAATGACCGAGCCCAACATGGCTAAACGTGGATAATTGAACCAGTCGTTCATCGAAAGATAAACGCCGATGGTTGCACATAAACTCGAAATGAGTAAACAAGTGTAAACATTTTTTAAATGAACTTGAACATGGGGTCGTCTAAAATTGACGAGAATGAATGAAAACGGAAATCGACGATCGAGAACTTACAGATTTGAAAAATCGAGGAGTGATTGAAGGTTAAATTTGTTGTTTGGCGTGGTCGTTGGTTTACCGTTCATACCGAATTGATTGAAAAAACCAAACGAATTACTTGTTTGAGACATTGTTATTTATCGAAATGACGTAAATAAGAAAAATGGAGAACGTTGGAGAGAGAGAAAAACAAGGAAATAGTTGGAGTGTGAGATGCAATGATTCTATTCGTTGAAATGATAACAAATCTTATTTAATTCGTAACAATTTATATCTAACAGCTAAATTCGATGGAAATTTTCGATAATCTAAACAAAAAAGAATTTCAAAAACTAAAATTTGAAATCGAAAACAATCAATCAAAAATAGCGACATCTAGCGAACAGATTTCAAATTTAAAGAAAAAAGAAGAAATTGTCTATCATCATCTTGAGTAAGGATGAACTCTCAATTGACGAGCATTCGCACGTCGATACATATCGGATTGTAAGCAGATGTTCATGCAATCGAGCAGTTGTCGATTGGACACCGGTGGAAATGAAATTGGCGTTCGCGAAGAAATTGCAGCTACTTTTTGATTACGATCGATAATATCGAAATACGGCGGACGACCGTACGTCATTTCATAGAGAATGATTCCAGCCGACCAAACATCGGACTTGAAACCGGTTTGATGAGCAAAAATCTCCGGCGCCATGTAATCTAAGAATAGAAATACGATTTCGAAAGGCAACAGAAGTTCGATATTGATTTTACCAAGTGTACCGCGAATGCCCGTTCGCTGAACGCCCTGTCTCGATGATGCCAATCGAAATGCTAAGCCTAAATCTGTCACTTTAACAACATTATTCACTAAAATCATATTGTCTGGTTTGATATCCGCATGAACTAAGTAAAACGAACAACAATCGTTCGAATTTTCATTCGATTCGATCTGTCTTACCGACATGTGCGTCTTGTAGCTCGTTTAGAATATTCACAATTTGTCTCCAATAGAATCGTCTCATACCATCACTCAACGGCGCGCCAACGAGAACATCTCGTAGACTGCCATCGCCTAATTCCATAATCATATAGCCGATATTCTCGTCAGCACGATATTGATAACGGTATAATCGAACAAAATGTTGGGAACGTTGACTTAAAAATTTCAAGATTCGAGCTTCCTTGTGAAATTTATCGATACGTGACCGTAATTCATGAGGTGCAAACCGAGAGTAATAGAAAACTTTCACTGCATATTGCCGAGCACCTTGGTCTTCACATCGATAAACAGTTGCTTCGCCACCTTGGCCAATAATATCTAAAATTCGATAGTATCGTCCTCGAACACTGATGATTGGTCCTAAATATTTTCAAAAAATAGTTTGTTTTCCTATCTGATTTGATTCGATCTCACATACTATCTTCAGAGCCACTCGATGACAGAGCGTTTCCCATGGCTTTTGGTTTTTTTTTGTTCTTGTGAAAACTATTCTTTTATCAACAAGCGAAACGCGCAAGACAAAAAATAATTGAATAATATTTATCAGGCCTTTTCTTTTTCGTTACACTTTAATGCACACGTTTATATGAAACTTGGCTTTTTTTCTTTTTCGAAGGTAAAAAAAAGTAAAAAGACCATTTTTGATTGTGTGAATATACACATGTTTAACAGGTAGCAATAATTAGTTAATTATCATAGGTTGTTTTCACTCATACAAGCAGAAAAAGAAATACAAATATGAAGGTGAATAATCAGATGGTTTTATTGTGTATTCATCATAGATGGCATACTCAGTCTAAATCGTATATTTTCGCACTGGACTGTCTATCGGTCGGTCGGCGGCGTCTGTGTGTTTGTTTGTTCTCTGTTTATGAAAATACGCCAATAAGAAAAAACGCTTTGTATGCATTTATGTACATGTTTGTTTCTCTCTTTTTTGAACACGGTGATCCCAATTAATATCACCTGACAACACGAATCTATCTTCGATTCAGACAAGGTAAGTCGATGGTTTAGTTTCAATCAATAGAAAGAATTTGTCAAGATTATCCTCTTTGTCTTTCTTTTTCTCTCTCTCGCTCTCGTTCTCATTCTGGTCTTATTTAAACAAAGCTCGAGTTCATTGTGTACACATCGGTATTAATTACTTCTCTCAGAAAAATAAATTTCATTTTTCGAGTATTGTGTTCAGAACTTATGTCATTTGTTCATTGTCATCAAGAATTCGTTCAAGTGCCTATTTGATCGAACTTTTTTCTTTTCTTTTAATCACATTCAAACAGAAATTTCATATGGAGCCATCGTCGTCTATCAACGGCAAACATTTATATACCGTAGGTAGTCAACAGACATGTTCACTGACTTTGAACGAATTCAATAATGTTTGGATTTCATGTTGTATTCTCCGTAGATGTTCACAGATAATAGGATATACACGCCGTTTCGTGACGATAGATCGGTTCAATTTCGTTTTTTAATAGGTATAGATTGAATGTCTCCTGTGTTTAGTTTTGCTTCATCAATTTTATTCTCATTTGTTTTCGTTTTTCTCTCGGTCGACGTTTAATTGGAAAGCTGTGCGTATTGATGAGAAAGAAATTAACTAATCCTCGAGTATAGGTTTCGGTTTGACTGATCGGGATAATGCTCATCTACTTAATTAAACATTGATATTATGGCGAAAGAGAAAACAATATTGTTTTCGTCGCTGTCGTCGTCGCCGTTTTTTTTGATATTGTTAATTGCTTGAAGCAAAAAATTGCGAGACAGCGTGAAAAATAACGACGCTTTCGAGACAATGAACAGAACAGAGAGAGAGAAAAAGAAGAGTTGAAATGGTTAATTTCACGGGGTTGAATTAGACAGTTGAGAAAGAGAGAGAGAGAGAGAAGAAAGAAGAAGACAAACAGTTGTTTGAACATAAATGAACAATCATTGGAAAGCATCAATGACAAGCAAGAGAACAGCCTATGAATTGCTCTTGAGTCAAAATACAAATGCTATTGAACAACATTATTCGACAACAGAAATTGAAGTGAGAGAGTTACAGAATTGACATTGAAACTGAATAATGCAAGATCAATTTGATTTTATACTCGTTTGTTTTGCTTGAAAATAGATTATGGATCCAGATACTTACGGTGGTTCAATAGCATCAGCAAATCCTTCGTCGATACATACGATTAAAAACGAAACACGTTCATCATCACGTCGTCATCAACATAAAAAACGTTCGCAAGATGATCAACCATCATCAGCTATTCTTACATCAGGCGACAGTCAAGACGAACGTATTGAAGTCAAAATTCTTCCACAAGATGACAATTGGGGCGAAACAACAACCACAACATGTAATGGTGCCAATGAAGATACATTAACCAACACGAATGATACAAGTCTTCAACTTCATGATAATCATCATCATCACGAACATTTACAATATCTAACAAAGAAATCTTCACGACAAAAATTATCTTTAACTATACCACAATTTTGTTCCTATTTTCTTTGTTTAATTGCTTTTCTAACACCAATATTTTTTCTTACAATTCCCTATGCATTAGTATCGACAGATGATATTCATATCGATGATTATTCCAATTTATTTGTTATTATTTTTAAACTTATTTTTTTACTTCTTACATGTATGTTCTTCTTCTATCGACGACGAAATACGATCTATTTACCATGTTTACATATACAAAAAACATTTCTACTTTGTCTAATCTTCCTTCTCATTATGATCTATTGGTTTTATTATATCTTTCAATTGATTCAACCGAAAATTGAATCCTATCAACGAATTCTCTCGTTTACATCATCCTACGAGGATCTCATGTTGTTTCTCGTTATTCTTTCGATAATTATTCTTGAAATTAAATGTCTATATCCCAAATGGATCGTCAAAGTTGTTCGTTCGCCCGATGGACAAATTCGACAATATACAATTGGCGCAATGTCAATTCAAGAAGCAAGTGTCTATCTCTTAGAACAATATTACAAAGACTTTCCTGTGTTTAATCCTTGGCTTGAAAATGCTCAGCACAGTCAAGGTAAACATCGTGGCGGTCTATCAACGAAATCTGTCGGTTCTCAATCGAATTCATCGACAATTGGCGGCGGTGGCACACGATCAATGCGTGGCTTTAACGATCGGTAAATTTGTTTTTTTTTTAAGAAAAAAAATTCATGTTGAATTTTGTTTTGTTTAAGATTCTACGATGAACTTGATTATGAACGTCGAGTTCGAAAACGACGAACGAAATTACTAAGTTCATGCGAAGATGCATTTAATCATGTACGAAAATGTTTAAATGAAAAATACGGTACTCATATACCAATGGATGCTCGTGAAGCTGCACAAGCCGTTTTCTCTTCGATGGCTCGATCACTTCAAAAATATCTTCGGCTCACACGTCAACAACCCTATTTCACTCGTGAATCGATTATTTCTCATTTATCTGTATGTTTATCGCATGATCTTTCTCCTCGAACATTTCTCGAACGTTACATACAAACAGATGCTCAACCATTAGCCACACTTCTCTTTCCAATTCTAACGAATGTCACCAAAACTGTCGAACAATCGTGGACAATCACATGTCACACGTCGAATCTAACGAATCCAGATGAAAAAATCGAAGAAAATATCAGTTTAAATCAATCGATCGATTCGAATTTAACTGTCGTTTTGAAACAACAACATGCGGAACATATTGCTTTGATATGTACGTTCTATTCAATACCTAAAGTCAGTCTTATCGAGAAATATTTCGATTCAAAACAGAATAAATTTGTTTTGAAATTGAATTCAGAAACATCAGTTTGATGAATGACGATCATTTCTCGCTTTCGTTCTTTTACGAATACTGTGTTTTGATGATGATTTAATCTCACAAACAAACGAATCATATATTCAATCTAGATCATTGCATTCTTTTCTTTTTCTTTTTTTGTGTGTGCGTGTGTTCTCTTGAATTTCTTTTTCTTGAATGTGTATTCTTTTTTCTTCTTTTTCTTTGTGTTCGATTACGAAAAACAAAACTGAATTAATAAAATCAAATTTAATGAGGATCAGAATAGAATTGTAAAGCAACACCATTGATACAGTATCGAAGATAAGTTGGCGGAGGACCATCATCGAAGACATGGCCTAAATGTGCTTTACATCGACCACAATGAACTTCCGTTCGTGTTAGACCATATTTTCGGTCGATATTCGTTTGAACATTGCCTTCAATCGCTGTTTCGTAGAACGATGGCCAACCAGTACCACTTCTGTATTTATGTTTCGAACTGAAATCAATTCATTTGAATAGATCAAACATTTATTCATTCATTTACTTGAATAATGTTGAATTACAGACAATACAATTGTAGACACCTGATTTTGTATTTGTGTAATAATCACTAGTAAATGCCTACAGAAAAACGAAATCAATGATTCGAGATTTCTGTAAATCGAATTGACATTTACTTCTTCAGTGCCAGCTAATTGAGTCACTTTATAGGCTAGTAAACTGAGTTTTTTTATATTTTGATACCAAGACGCTAAAGAAGAACAAGATACGAAATTGTATTGAGAACATTTTTGTCACATACGTGTTGGAATGAGATGTATAATTAAAAATTTCGCTTGTTGTTCGGGCTTTTCTGTTACTGGCAAGCCTAAATCGCCGATATACAATAATTTCTTTCGTTGATTTCTTATCTGTGCCGATAAAATATACGTATTATGTGGACTAATTTTCGAGACAGGATATTTTAATTTGAATTGCACACGAAATGGTTTATTGTTGGCTACATGAGTTTGATTAAGTTTGATTTTGATTTGACCAATTGATCGTGGTCGATCATCGCGTGAATATCGTAGTTGTACAATTAATTGACAATGATTAGCATCAATTGTTAATGATGATGATTCATTCAAACGTACTTCACCATTGATAAATGCGTGTGTTATTCGTTTAGAATCATCGTAAATATATTCTCGATCTTGACAATAAGTTAAACTAATGAATGAAATTAAGAGAATTATACACGCAAATTGTTTCATTGTCTTTATTTGATCGTTGAGATCGAATGTGCTCGTAGATTTATCGATTCTTTTTTTTTATTACTAATCTTATCTTGTCGAGTAATTCAATCTTTGATTTAAATTTCAAGGTAAATGAAAATAGAATTCATGTTGAAGAAAAGATTGTTTTATTTTATTGTTCCAATTGAAAAAAAAAGATGATGATGATGATGATAAAAGGAAAACAAACGAGAGAAGAATTGACATGACAAGTGAACTTGTTTTGTTAAATGAATGAATGCAAAAAAAAATAGAAGAGGAAAATGAGTATATAGAAATGAACTATGTTTTATATTTTTCAATTAACCAGAATAGGGTCCTGGAGCTTGATTTGATGGACCGTCATTGACTGATTTTTGTAAATAATCTGGTCGCGGTCTGAATGCTGGATAATCAGTTTTGACAGCACCTTTTTCGTATTTGGGAGCTACGTTACCCGCTGCAATACATAAAGATAAAATAAAAAAACAAAAAAAAAGAATCGAATCAATTATACCTGGCGGTGGTGGTGGTGGTCCTGGTTGTACGAGTGGTGCTACATTGACGGCTGGTGGAGGTGGAACACCTGAACTAACTAACGAAGCATATCCCCATTTGATGAGTTGAGCAACAGCAAAACGTTGACCGTAAAAGTTAATCAATGGAGGAATGATATATACTTAAATGATCGAAAAGATAAATGCATTGAATTGGTTTTATTGTGAAAATAGAAATCAACTTACATCCTCCAGTTAATGAAAAGATAAATGTTTGATAAGTAAGCTTATCGTAGAAGATTGGTAACCATGGAGCAATAGAAATAAGTGGTGGAAATCGAACTATGAATAAGAGAGATATTGATCATCAAAAGGCAAAGATGAAAATCTTACAGAATGGAAATTTCTTGTAGTTCTTAATTTGTTTAACTGGAAACGTAACTTTGTTATATGAACGTCTACGACGTTGATTGTTTCGATAGTTATTTCCTGAACCATAATTGTCTGAGCCATAATCATCTGAATCATAATTGTCCGAACCATATTTGTCCGAACCATATTTGTTTGAACCATATCGACCTGAACCATATCGACCGGAACCTTTTCGATCCCAATCGTCAGCTGCAGAAATCCAGACATTGAGTTTTGAAGTCATATTATCAAGTCTGCCAAAAATTGGTCCATAATCACCAATATCTATGCCATTTCGACGTGGATCTTTTCCTTCATAACCAATAATATTTTTACCACCATAGCCATCGTCACCATAATATCCATCGAGGCCACCTCCGTTATATCCTTTTCTAGAGCCACCCTTAAATAACAAAGAAATTAGATTAATAAAAAATGCTTTTTTTTCTTCGTTTTTTCAACATACATAGGATGGATATGGATCTATTGATAATAAAAGAAAGCAAAAATAGATTTGAAGATTATTTTGAAATTCATTGCTTACCACCGACACCATATCCATAGTCGTCATTACTGTAGTCTTTGCCTCCGTAGGATCCGCTTCCTTTGGATTGGCCTTTGGCTCCGGTGAATGAACTTCCTTTGAATTGACCTTTGGCTCCGGTGAATGAACTTCCTTTGGATTGGCCTTTGGCTCCGGTGAATGAACTTCCTTTGGATTGGCCTTTGGCTCCGGTGAATGAGCTTCCTTTGGATTGGCCTTTAGCTCCGGTGAATGAGCTTCCTTTGGATTGCTCTCCAACGTCTTGACCTTTGCCTCTGGTGAATGAGCTTCCTTTGGATTGCTCTCCAACGTCTTGGCCTTTGCTTCTGGTGAATGAGCTTCCTTTGGATTGCTCTCCAACGTCTTGGCCTTTGGCTCTGGTGAATGAGCTTCCTTCGGATCGGTCTTCAACGTCTTGGCCTTTGGCTCTGGTGAATGAGCTTCCTTCGGATCGGTCTTCAACGTCTTGGCCTTTGGCTCTGGTGAATGAGCTTCCTTCGGATCGGTCTTCAACGTCTTGGCCTTTGGCTCTGGTGAATGAGCTTCCTTCGGATCGGTCTTCAACGTCTTGGCCTTTGGCTCTGGTGAATGAGCTTCCAGTGATTTCGGCTGTGTTGATGGTGTTTTCTTTGAGTTCGTCTTCTTGACCTGAGCCTGCACGAAATGATCTTGAGTTGCCACCCTTTCCGCTTTCGCCCTTTTGACCATACGAAAAATCAACGGTGACTATCAATAGAATTATGCTGATGCATAATAAACTCTTAAAGAATAAAAATATGAAAAAAAAAAGTTACGAAAAATAAATTGAAATAGATTACTTTGCGATTCATCTCTCTTTGTTTGAGAATATGTTCGTGTTAATAACAATTGCATGCAGAAAAAAATGGTCTTTTTATACATGTTTGATTGGAATTTTGTTCGCCTCCTTCGCTTTTTTTTTGTTTCAAATATCTCTCTGCCTACGTTCGCGAATATTGTGAATAAGATTCATAAATATGAAATAGACAAATATGTTTTTCTTTCTTTTATCTATCGAGATTAAAGTATGAATTTCGAAACAAAATAATTTTCAACGGTATGCACATTTTTCGTTAAATTCCAAATAAAAAAAATGTTTTGAGCCCACGTGAAAATATCGAATATGATTCGAGATAAACATTCTTTTTCTCTTTCAAGACAAATTGTATCCTCAAGTTTCGATGAAAGAATCTTCTATTTTTCAATGGCATTGATTGTTCCCGTGAGGTACTTGAATGTACGATAAATTTCTCATCAGTTCAACTTTAATATTAAATTGATCGAGAAATAATTTTAGATACGATTCAGCATGAATATTTCGTATAATACATTCACGTAGGCCATGCCATCGTCTCATATATTTTTCCATTAAATCAATAGAACCGATAGCAAATCGATCATTGTAACCATTGAAATGATGTTCATCGGGTATTACTATTGTTGATTTGTCAGGTGGTTCGATTTTAAATGGAAATTCACTAAGAACTGAGTCGATTCGAGCTCTGATAAAAAGTTCATATTGAATATTGAATTTTTGTTCGTAGGTTTTAACAAGATCAAAACATTCGCTCAACGCCCATATTTGTTGAAAATAACCTGGTTCAAATGATTTATCGATAGCAGGATAGTAGTACGTCATACAGTTCGATGGAATATTCGGACTAATAGCACGATCTTCATAAAGTATCGTTACAGTTGAATTCATATACGATCGAATTTGTTTAAATCGAGTTGATGGTGGAATCGGTTGTTTTGACGGTGATGTCGATGAAAGAAATAAAAATGTATCAATATCACCTTGTAATCGATTACGAAGACTATTATAAGTTAATGTCCATCCTTCTTGAATACATTCAGCAAGACCAGTGACACAAACTGCTGTTCTTCGTTTAATTTTATTCGTTTGTGATATTGATTTTTGTTGAATAATCTTCGGAAATTTGTATCCAACTGAATGTAAATCATCAATCCAAGCATCGATGATCTCGACTTCTTTCCATTGCCAAAATTGATTTCGAGCAATGTCTCTTGCTAATTGTTTAATTCTTCGATCAAGTGTTGATTCATTTGATGACCATGATGAAAGAAATTGAACGAATGCTGATGTTTGATGATATAATTGTTGTTCATTATCCATATCTTTGATATATGAATGAGTATTTCGAATTTGTTTGACCGTTGCTTTTCCAAATAGAAGTAAACCATTGATATCCCAAAGAAGTCGTTGAACCCAATAACTTCGCCAAATATCACAAACACGAAATGTCGTTGTTACAGGAAGAAAAAGACCCCAGAACGCTTCGAAATGAGTAATTGTATTTTGTGTATTATAGGGTGAAAAAGTAAATGGTTCTAGTGCAATAGGTAATTGTTCTTGATCGAAACGAATTCGTCCGATTGAAAGTGGATGAGCTAATCGATACTAAATCATGAAAATAAAGTCTAGAGAGAGAGAAAGAAAGAAAAACAATTGGAGAAATTACGATGGCATCAACATCAGGATCGAGATCAGCAAGATATTGTTGAATATAAACATTCGTATTTGATTGTTGATTTTGTCGAACTGAATGCCAACCATCTTCAGTCACATTTCGAAGTTGATCGAGTGGAAAACCTCGAGGCCAAATTTGTGGATGACCAAATGATCCATAAATATTGATAAATGATGATCTTTGCTGATGAAATGCTATCCAGTGAAGTTGATTTGGTTGTAAAACTTTTGATAAATAGAAAATATCATTGGTTTCAATGAAATTATCATCATCTGATTCGAATATTATTTGTGCACCACATTGAATTGCAATGAGATAACCAGGATTTTTCCTTGCATAAGATCCTGTTGGTAAATGTTGAATGAGACGAAAAGGAAGTTGAAGTTGTTTTTCATAGCTAAGAAAAAATAATCGAGAAGAAATATCGGAAAGTTTGAGATGTTGTTGCCAATCTTTGGGTATTTTTTTTATCAGCAACAACAATGAGATTCCAATGAGAAGTTAATGATAAGAATTTATGAATAGCAGGTGTTGGATAGAAGATTGTTGTTACTACAATCCATTTATCACCTTGAATTGGACAAGTAACGTTTGAGAGAAAAAGAGATCGATGCTGACCATTAAAATTTACTGTTTTTGATTTATATGAACATACAAAAACTAGAAGCGTGATTAGTATGAAGATAATAGTATGAAGAAGATAATTATAGCAGTTTTTCTTTTGCAATTGTTTCGTCTCGTCTTGTACTAGAGCCATTGTGTATAGTTGAATCAGTGTAATGAATGAAGTTACACGAGTAAAGTAATTAGAGTCATATAAATGAGAAAATCGCTCAGCATATTACATTTGTACATCATTTTATCAATATACATAATCAGAAATGTATATACATATATATGAGTAATTATAAAACAATAAAAAAGATGCACTGAAGTTTATATGACCTCAGTTTTATCTACTAAATGAAGCGGAAACAAGAGTATATTTTCCATATTCTTGATGCTTATGAATTTGTTAGACAGTAATGTGATGACTGAAAATAAAAATCGAACAATCATTTTCAATAAATTAATTCAATGAGTAATCGATATGCTTCATTATAAAAATATTATTCGTATTTTCTTGTCACGTAGTTTACCTATGAAAAGTATGCAGCCATGCATCAATGCTTTCTTTTGCACACGACTAAAGCATATGATCGATTCATTAGTCATTGTTAGGAAAAACTGCGTGAGTTAACAAAAACATCAAATAAAAAAAAATGACGGTAGATAATGATACTTTCTTTGAAATCGCTGTGCTTTTGTCAATACTCAAAAACGAAGACGAATTAATTGTCAAACCGTTTCATATTGGTAGATTCTTATATTCAGACATGATTCAAATATCAAACTTCTTATTTTATTTTCTATAGAAAATCAAAATCAAAACAACGAAATCGAACATGGAAAAATTGTATCACGAGTAAATAAACACTTATTTAATTATCAAATCGGTATGTTTCAAAATCATTCTCATTTATCTCAATCTAACCCCCGATTAAAAATAGGTCAGAAAGAAAACACGTCAATATTCGATTCATTTCGAAATCAAAAACTAACACTACGCAATCCCGAAAGCAATGAAGTAGCTTTTTTTCCCTCATTGTAAACTAAAACTTTTAATTTGCGATAGATAATCCTCGAATTGTATCATAATCGTTTGCCTTTCCTATCAAAAGTTAGTTCAAAACAAAACATATGCTGTGTACTCAAAACAACAAATGAAAATCATTCGATATCTTCGATTCAACAAAAGTACAATCATCATTATTTAAATTGAACTACAATTTTTATTTTCTAGATTTGCATTTGCTAAAATTTGGTATGATATTTACGATTCTTCACATGAACATATTCTTAGTTTGATCTTACATAAAAACTATCTAATCAATCGATTACAACATCGTGTGCCTGAATTTGAAATATTCGATCCAAATGAAAAAGTTAACATCGGACGAATTAGTCCGTTTTCAACACTTAATAATACATCTGGTCAACATCGACAAGCTGTTACAATCAAAAGTATGCATACATGTTTATTGATAAGCAAAAAAGTCTTTAATTGAAAATTTCAGTTCCCAAGGAAATGAATGTACAAATCAAAGCAACCTTATTAATGATCTCACTTGGACTCGTACGTATCGATAGATTTCTTCTTCAATTTTGAAAACAAAATAATAATTGTTGATTTTTTCTCTCCTTTGAATAGAAATGTCGGTTGAATTGATTCTATATATTTATGTTTTTCTTGTTGTAAAAATAAACTTTCTTGTCTAATCATAATCCAGATGCTGTCTTTTGATATTTACTGAATAAGACAATAGTAAGAAAACTTTTGTTATCTTGATTCAAGAAAACAAAACAGAACAAAACTAATTAATTATTGAAAAAACAAATCTATCGAACTATGTAGCTAAATCAGTTATTCGACGATAATTCTGACAAGCAAATCAATTAACAAAAGAAGATCGTTGATGAAGGTCAATAGAATATCGGCAAAGACAAAAGCTGTCAACTGGTAATATAAATAATAAAGACAAGACAACAAAGGTGATAATTGTTTAATAGAGTTCGAGTTATGTCGTCGACAACATCGACTAGTATGCTTGGTCAAAAATTATTCAATGGTAAAACGAAAACAATCTATTCGGTTATCGATCAACCGAATTTAATTTGTATTCATCGAAAAGATTTTCATGATCCAGCAAGTTCCGTTCTGACTATTCCCGGAACACGACGAAATAGTGTCGATCATCCTGGACGTTTTCCTAATTCTCAACAAACTCGTCTTCATACAAATTCAGAACTCAATAGTCGTGGTGCTCTCGTCACATCGATTACGAACTATGTCTATGAAATTCTTCGTCAAGCATCGATGCCAACATTTTTCGTTGCCGCACATGGACAAGTTGATATGTTTATTGCAAAAAAATGTACGATGATTCCGATTCTTTGGATAATTCGTCGTTTTGCTAATGAAACTTATGTTAAACGTAATCAAGAGATTTCTCTTGGTCATCGATTTATTCCTCCGATAATTGAGATTTTCTACAAACGTCATCCGATTGTCTATCAACGTAGAACATCAACTATTATCAATCCGGATGATAATTACGAATCATCATCTGATCGAGAAAGTCAATATGATGATTCCGATTCGGATTCTGATGAATGCATTTCATCGATATGGTCGTACGAACAACTTTTAAACATAAATATCAACACAGATAATGTGAAAATCTCTCGAACAGATATCGAATATATGTATGAAATTTGTTGTACTGCTTTCGATATACTCGAACACGTTTGGATGAGTCAATCAAATTGTCAATTAATCGATTTGAAACTCGAATTTGGTTTAACAACAACAAAAGAAATTGTCATTGCAAATGTTTATGATATCGATACATGGCATATTCTTCGACCTAATGAACAATTGATTTCGAATGAGAAGAATTCAATCGAAGAGAAACTTATTTGGATTCGAAATTCATTGAAAACTATTGTCGATATCGATCGACATTCATTCTATCAATCGAAATTACATGTCGATTATGAACTTAATGAACAACAAGAAATCGATACGATATCATTACCATCGAAAACAAGTCGATGTATTATTATTTGTTCATCATTGAATGATATCGAATACGGTCAACAAATGAAAACAACTTTAAACGAAATTTATAATATTCAATGTGATATTCGATTGTTTTCAATTTATAAATCTACTCAAACAATACTTAAATTTCTTTCAAATTATTCGTATGAACATTGTCGATCGACAGTTTTTATTACATTAGGAAGTATAAATAATGGTCTTGCAACATGTCTCTCATCGAATTCACAATATCCGATTATACATTGTTCAATTCAAAATCTCGATCAACAAAATAATCTCATCGATATGAATTCATTTGTATCGCATGATACATTATTATTTACGATTGTTTTTTCACTTTCAAGTGCCGTACAGAATGTTATTCAAATACTTGCCATGAATGATTGGCGACTATGGGCAAAACAACGTGGTAGACGATTTAAAAAACATATGGATTTAATATTAGCCGATCAACAATTGATATTGAATCAAACAATGAAACCAGCAAGTGTTTTATTAATCGATAAATAAATCTACACCTGCATGTTTGACAGTTCATTTATTAATCAACACTTTTTGAAACGAGAAACGCCACTTCAAATATATTTCTTGCATAATTCAAAAAAAGAAAAGAAACTCGGCGAGAAATTATTAATTTTTAATAATAAAACCTTGAATTGAATTTTACAGTTAAGTGATTCTCTGAGTACGTTTCAGCACTACATCGAGTTTATGATAATTATGACAACAGAAAGACAATACGAGTTAATCGAATAAGACCTAAATACTATTGAATTTTATATCAGCATGACATTATGCATCAGTGGATTGAATATTTTACTCGTATTCTATTGACATTTCCGATCGACGATTACAGGAAATGATGTAAGTTTCTTCTTTTTCCCTTTCTCTCTCTCTCTCTCTCTCTCTCTCTCTCCAACGAACTGTCTGTTCATTCCGATTTGATCTCTATAATTATCGACAAAAATGATATACAGTCAGTCGTTTTGTCATAATCATACAACTTATGCTTCAGTAAACAACCTTGTGCATTCATCGCATCGTAACAAATGTACCTCGCGGTTTAATTAAAAAGAATTTTTATCAAACTGTATGAGAGATATGATAGTTTTCTCTCTTTTTTTTGTTGCTAAGACGAGAAACACACTAAAAGCATTGTTGAGTATTTGTGCAACCGAGAATTAACCAGTTTTGGTAGACTGATCGAGAGTGGTGATGACAAAGACGTTCAAGACTAATCATTTTTAGTGAAGTGATGTGTGGCATGGCATTGATACAACAACGAGAAGAAGAAGAAGAAGAAGAAAAAAAAAGAAAAAGAGAAAAAGAAAACGACGATAGACCCGATGAAGAATATGTAGGGGGTAAAGGAAACACGATTACGAAACAAACGACAAAAAGAAAGAAAATGTGCTCAGTATATACGAGTGAGAGACGAGTGAGTGTGCTTCTTTTTCTTCTAGCTCGAAATGAAAATGGCCAAATAATCGTTTACTGACAAAACCGAGAAAAGAAGAAGAAGAAGAAGCAGAAGAAAACGAGAAAGAGAAAACTATAATAGCTCCGTACGTTTTCATTTCCTCGAGTATTCGAAGTCTCCTTAATGTTCTGTTGAGATTTATGAAGGAAGAAATCTTTTCTTATTCATAAGTTCATTCATTTCCTCATATACAAAGTCCTTGGAAAACATCCTTAGTCTTTTTCTTTCAACATGATCATATCCAACAAACAAACATGCACACGTATATGTTCGGTTTAACCATATTCTTATTCTGGTTAGGAAATGTCTACGGACATGAATGTCAAGTTTTATCGATGTGTAAATGTTCAAATTTTCCTCTTTTTACGCTGATTGATACGAGCTATTTGTCAAAACCACGTTCGATATTAAATCAAGATTTATTTTGTGCATTTGATTTTAATTTAAATCAAACAACGATCAATACATTCGAACAATTCAAATATTTCTACTATCGTTTTCGAACATTAACATTTGCTAATTATCCAATTATTCCAAGTAAAGCATTTCGTTTTGTTCATTTCGAAAGTCAAAGTGTTAAACAAACGCATAAAGATAACAATCGAAATGTCATCGGATTTGTTAATATTCAAAATACTGAGCCTGGTTTGTTTATTTTCTCGAAAAGATTTTCATTCAAAATTATTTTCTTTAGGCATTTTTCAAGATTTAAGTCTTCTCAATGGTGAAGATCAATTAATCGTATTATTTCTCAATTCACCTTCACTTCAATATACAAATCAAGGTCTTGCAAATCTTCGTTGTTATGAATTAAAATTCATCAATACAAATCCGAAAATAGCCATTGATTTTTTCTCCGATGTTGCCTTTATTCATCACTTAATTATCGATAATCCAACATTTTCAGGGTTTGATTCAACGAAATTACCATCGACATTTTTACTTAATAAACTCTCAATCAAAGATATTAGCGTTTCACATTTAAAAGGCAAACATTTTCCTATTCGATTTCCATCTGTCAAAGAATTAATCTTAGAAAATTATCATATTCATCGTGCATTTCGTTCATGGAATAATTATGAATTAGCTCAACAATTTCCTCAATTACGTTTATTGAAAATCTATTCATGTTCAATCAAACATCTTTCATCACGAATATTCGAATATTTCACTCAGTTAGAATATCTCATCGTCGATGGTATTGAAACCATAGCGAGTGAAGCATTTTTCAATTTATATCATTTAAAACAACTTCATCTTGGCAAATCTATTCGTCAAATTGATTCACTAGCATTTATTCATATGAATACAGAACTTTTATTCTTAAATCAAAGTTATGAATTTCGACTTGATGATAAAAAAGACTTTTGTACATTTGTACAATTTGCTCCAATACGTGAACGAAAAAATTTCATACAATTTCCAAAGAATCTTTCCGATTGTTCATGTACACTTCGATATTTATATCGTCATATTGATAAATCGTTACTTTCCTTAACACCACATTGTTATTTTAATTCAAGTCTATATGTTCTTACACAAGAAGAACGCATCTGTTATTTCGAACAACGTTTACTTCAATGTAAAATTTTGCCTGATCAAGGTTTGACGATCTACGGGCAACATTACAATGTTTCGTATTTCTATCAACAACAATTATCGAAACAAAAATTTCGATGGACATTTTTTTTTCGCTATCGAATTTATTATGTCTTAGCTGGCATTTTATTTCTTATTTGTCTCTATATGATCATTCGACAGCAGAAACATCGTGAGAATAGTACGTATCGTCATTTACATCGTCTATTAAAACGAGAACGACTGCCGAGAAATGACAATTCCGATGTTATCTATGAACAACCGAATAATTTCACGTCAACAACAGTACGAGTAACGAAATTATGAACATGTCAGATTTGAGAAATGTGTCGAGAGTATTTTTTTCTTCTTTTGTTTTCTTTATTAATAATAAAATCTACGTTAGTTTGATAAGAAAAAAAAACAATATGGAACGAATTAATTATTTGGAATACTCAGAGGACGTGTTGTAAGTTGTTTGGTTGGCGAACGATATCGAGGATTGAATGGTTGAAATGTTGATGAAGTTGAACGTACGACACCAGTTGGATAAAACGATGAGTTCGATGAAAAACTTGGCAAAGCTCTATTCGAAAAAAGAAACAAACAGATCAACTGAATATGTCAAACAAAAAGAATTGATTTACAAAGGATTTCGAGAACACAAATGATTTCCAGCGAGAATATTCGATTCAGGAGAACAAATCAGTCCGTTTTGATTTGCTTCTTGAGAAACACAAAAAAAAACAGAATAATATCTTATCGATTGATTACAAACAAATTAGTCTCTACCTCGAAATTGTTTTATACTATCCATAAAAGATTCGAATTGTCGTATTTTAGCTCGAAGTAAAGCTAATTCTTCGGATTGTTCAGATAGAATGAAATTTTGATGATCAAGTGTTTCCATACATTGTTCTAACATCTAATTTTCTCTCTGAACTTGAATCAATTTCAAATGAAATATTAATCTTACGAATTGATATTGTAAAATTTGTTCTTGAACTTCCATTTGATCTTGTAATAATTGTTTGCCCATTTGTTGCATAGTTACAGTCTAGAAATAATGTTAAAGCAAAAAACAAATATGATAGACGAAATGAAGAGATACGGCATTTCGACGTTGAGCATTTTCATCTTCTAACATTGCTAATCGTCGTTGATTGGCTTCATTTTGTATAGCTTGTGCAGGATTTTGTGGCTAGATTTTAATTTTAAGCATTACTCGATTTTCATTTTCAATCAAAAATAAATCACCTACAAATTGATTATAGGGTGGTGCTGGATAATAATTATTTCCGCCGAGCGTAGGAAATGGTGTCGATGGTGAATTTGGTCCTAGCTGAAAATTCGAATTAACATTGTTCATTGGCGGTCCATTTGCTGAATTATTAGGATATGAAAATGGATTTGATATGGGTGCTGCTGGTGGACCATTGGGTCCTGGTTGAGCCCATGAATTTGGTAAAGGTGGTGATAGTGGTGAAAAAGACATGAGATACGTTCGATTTCTTTGAACACTTACGAACAAATCAACGTTTATTCCTAGCCTTGCGTGATAAAAATAGTTTGCTCATTCAGGTGTGTCGTTGACAAAGGGAGAGAGAGAATGTGATATTTAATGTGCACGAATATAATATAAACGATCGTATGTATGCATAAGCATTTTCATTGCTTTTCGCGTTCTTTTTTTCAACGGGTGAAATATCACGATTTTTTTTTGAGTGAAAAGTACATCCATGGCCAATAATTTCAACCCACAAGGAAACTATACTCCAACGGAAACTGTGTTTCGTATGTTGATTTGGAATTTTTCTTTCAAAAAAAAGTTTATTTAAATTCAATAGCAAATACACAAACAAATCCTTCGAATGCTAATAATCAATATCGTCGTCCGGTTTATACAAGTCTTTGGACACGACAACCATCTGTCGATGTCAACAACGCAATGTACACATCCGGTGAACAACAAACTCAATTAAGATCGAATGCAAAACCAAATCTAATCGATTCATTAGTTCGATCGATTAGTCGAACAGCGGACTCAATTGATTCGAATATACAAAATTCTTTGTCATCTATTCATAGACCTGAACAGCCACCACTAGAATTGCCCCCAAATTATCAATCAACTTTGGTTAATCATAGTCAACCGGTTCAAATAATACATAACCCTTACTTCGAAACTAGACAACAAGCTTCACCAGGTGATCAAACTGCAAATTATCCCGGTAAAAATCTCAATTTGTTTATCAGTCGAGTTTTTTGTTAAATTAATATTTGTATAACTAGGTCAAAATGAGACTGTCTATTATCAAGATGAATATTCCAATTCTGAAAAATCACGAAGAAAGAAAAGCTTATCGGTAAGATGAACTCAATGAATCGATTTTCAAAATGAAAGAATTTCTTTAGTCAAAAATCGATCGTTTTGTTCAACGTTTTGGTAAAGTCAACCGGCAATCTTCATCTCAATCGGTCGAATCCGACCGGCCACTAACTGCCGATGAATTAGCACTCAATGCTCGTTATTCGGACAAGACACGTTCGAAAATTATCTCTCTTCCATCGATTGATCAAACTCAACCTGTCGATGTTCGTGTTCATTCAGAAAGCAATCTCATCTATTCTTGTGATATCGGCCGAAGTATCATCGAAATCTTCGACATGCACGGCACACTTTTGCATACGGTTCAAGATTCGACAATGATCAAATTTCAACCGACAGCTATTGTTGTTGCATTCGATGGATCGATGATTATCGGAAGTTATTTCAATCATTGTTTGTATATGTATGCACCGAGTGAATCATCGACTGATTATTCGTATAAACAGTATCGGTTAGGTGCGCAAGGAAGTCAAGCACATGAATTTCAACTTCCAGCTGGCTTAGCCATGGACGAGAAAACGGGCAATGTTTATGTTTGCGATCGAGGCAATTATCGAATACAAGTCATACGACCTGAAGGTGTTTGCGAACGGATTATTGAATTATTTTTAAATACAAAAAAGAAAGTTCCATTAGAACCCATTCGAGTTTCTATTCAACAAGGCTTAAATCAATTAGTTTGTCTTATTGGAAGTGGCGATGCAATTTGTTTGATTCCAAAAGATTCTCTTGGGTAAAATCAAATTTCTATTCGCACAAAATTTTCACTTCATTTTCTAGAGCTGTCTATGTCGATCCTTTGTACATCATCGACGAAAACGGTGTCAATATCGATGGTGCATCCGGCCTAGCGGTCGACTCTCACAATCGTATCTTCATTTCGGATACAAATCATCATCGTATCGCCATCTGCACACCAGACGGTGGTTTTATTACGAGTATCGGTACTGAAGGCAACGAACTCGATCAACTCAAACGCCCGTGCGGCTTAGATGTAACTACGGATGGTACGATTGTGGTTACTGAACCGGGAAATAAACGTTTGCATCTATTCGGTTTAATTCCCGAGCAATCATCATCAAATGTAGATAATAATAGTCCAGCAGCAGCTAATGTTAATAACGAAGAAACTTCAGAGTTTTTATAAAAAAAACAAAACATCGATCCGCGTGAATAGAACGTTTATGTCTGAAATTTTTTTTAATATAGTTTTTAATAAAATGAAAATACAGACAACATAAAGAAAGAGGAAAATAATATTTGTTTGTTTGACGAAGTAAAAATAGTTTGTTTTCTATACAACTAACGATGAATTTTAGTTTCGACGTAATGCATCGAGACGTGCTTCGAGATCGGCATCCGCTGTTGATGTAACAGCTTGACCTTTAACTGGAGCAGCAGGAACAGGCTCATTGACACCTAAATTCATCAATTCAGAACTGAAGAACAAAGAAAAAGGCACAATCATTACCAGGTAATTGATTGCCGATATTGATGTTTAGTTCATTGAGAACTTGATCGACGAGTTGTTCACTAGAAAATCGAGATTTTCTCCGATTAATTTCGTCGAACAATGAATTTCTTACGTTTCTTCTTCGTCTTCATCATCGCCAAATGCTGCATCCATGGCGTCGTTCATCATTTCTTGTTTGATATTATTCGCAGCCATATTTTGTTCGAACATTTGCATTGTTCTTTGAAAATTTTCCAATGGCATCTAAACAAATTCTCATTCGATTCGAATAGTAACGCAATTTCAATTTACCATTCGATTTAATCGAGCTAATGTCTTCGTTGTTTTCATCATAACACTGGCCATGGTCATTTGTGCGTTCATTGATGATGCTTCGGACTCAAGTGTCGATAGAGTTGCGTCCATAGCACCGAGTTTATTGATTTGATTACGTTGATTAACGATATTTTTCGCATATGTTCGTAAGGCTTTCTGCAGAAAAAGCAAGAGAATCGACACCGATTCGAATTGAAAATGATAGTCACTTACTTGTTCGCCTTTAGAGGCTAATTTTCGAATTTCATTTTCGTTCTTGGTTTTTTCATTTTCTAAACGTCGTTTTTCTCGTTCGAGTTCTCGTCTTGCTTGTCGAATGGCTCGTTTATTTTCTTGCATAACTTCTTTGGGTGTTTTGGTGTGAAAAAAATCTTTGATTCTATCCATTGTTTGTTTGTTGTCTGTGTTGATATGAATTTCAAAGTGAAAATAACAATCGTTTAAGTCGTATCAGTGCTTATGAATGGTTGAAGAAAGAAATGAGTCAAATGAACAAACATTAGGGCGCACCGAAGATTTCTCATCGCAAATGAATCATTATGAGCAATCAGTTCGGCCAATAGATAAATGAGACGGAGAAAAATATTCGAAAATTTACAGAAAAAAATCTTTATTAAGAAATAAAACTTCTGATTAATTCGATAGGAAATTTTTGAAACGAAATATTCGAAAGATGTCGCTGTTCAATGCGAGAATTTATCCAAGATAAGAGAAGATTTGACCTCGAGAAAATGAGTAATCACAGAATCATGATGTCATATTTACAAGTCTATATCTTTCTACTTGCTAAATTTATTTGGAAAAAGTAAATTAAATAAATAAGAGCACCGTTTTCTCTTCAAAAACAAACAATCAAATGAAAAGATCGAAATCGATATGCATATAGTATTTGCGAAATAAAAACAAAAGACTCGAAAAGCACCAAATAATAATCCCCGAAATTTGTTTGTTGTCAATCACGAACTAATCGTAATGGAAGTTGAACTCGATGCATTTGCAAGGGATTTTCACAAAATGCTTGCCAAACAGCTGATTCAGGTTTGGTTACATTGAAAAATTTCATTGTTTCAGGTCGTCGTTTCGTTGGAATTACATTCAATTGAACATAACCAATTGAATTCTTTCGAAATCGTTCTTGACTCCAAATAGATATTTCAAGTGAAAGAGTTTTCAAGTTTTCTCGACGAATATTCTCCCAACGTAATGGAATATCCCATTTGGGCGATGGACTTTTACATACTGCTGGTATCTTTCGTTTCGATTTATCGGGCAATAAATTTCTATAAAAAAAATCACAAAAACAAATGACTCTATTTCCAAGTCATCAGTGTTGTCTTATTCACCCTTTGCAAATGAGATCAATAGCTGGTTTATCTTGACAGATGCCTCTGCCGAGAATATGATTTACTTGAATTGTTCCGATATCATGATTTTTATAATGTTGAATAAACGATAAATCAAATTGAATTTCAGTTGTATCTGATAATTGTTCGGTTTTAATCGTTGTCTAGATTAGAGAATAAATGCTAATTCAAATGAAAAAATCATGTATTTCAATTTACGTACATTTTCGACTTTTGTATGCGAGAGAAGTTTGTAATCTTCGTATTTATCTAATGAACAATGAGCTAATGGGATTTGTAATTCGCCAAGAAAATCATTTTGTGATAATGTCGATTGACTCCACACCGAGATCCAAAGGCTTCGTAGGTCGAATTCTTGAAGTGTTAAATAATACTAAAACAACAACGCGTTTCTTTTCATATTTAACAATTGAATTATTTTATTTACGCGAACTGTTTCGTTGAATATGGGTTCATTTGTATTTTTCTTGATCGTTGTTTTACGTTTTGAAGATTTTGATTTGTCCGGCAGAAGATACACTTTACAATATCTAATCGAAAATGAAAATTCTTTCTTTCGTTCAAACAAAACACGAAAAGTTATATCGTACGGATTAATAGATTGTACTCGTTTATTTCGAGTTAAATTGTAACATTTACCAATGAATATATCCAATGCACCAACATTAATATTATACGAAAGTTTCATTTGAATTGTTCCATTAACATCGAAATCATAACGAGCTTTGTTTTCACTAATTGTACTATTCAAACTTAATTGTGAACCCTGTGAATATAGAAGAAGCATTTGTCTCTTGAGAGATGCAAAACAAAACGTTGTTACTATTTTAGCTTGTTGAAAGTTCATATCAATATCATCTTCACTTTCCGTAGCTGATTGACGTTTTTGTAGTGGTTCGACGTTGGTATTTGTTTCGATGACAATATCCGATTGTTGCTGATCGGTCTTTTCCGATTGAATCGAAAGTGAATGTCTCGATCCATTGATTGACGTTTGAGATTTTTGAAGAACTTGATGCGAATCTAATTTTATATGAATATGCTGTAATTTTATATACGAATAAAATAAAATAAAATAAAATAAAAAGAACGGACAAGTACAAAGGACATGCAAAGACGTGAAAAGAAAGTTCCGAGAAAAAGAAATCGCAGTTCAACGTGTTTGATAACGTTTCTTGTCCGACGATCGACGTACGACACGTTTTCGTGGCGGAGGTAACGAACAATTATTCGATTCATCGTCTTTACTCGACGATGTCAAATGCAATTTCATCAAGAGATATTTTGTTTTCGAAACTTTGGCGGGTTTGACAACTGATGTTACACTTGCTACTTTGACAATTGAAGATGGTGGACTATGTTCATCTTCATCACTAACTCCACCATCACTCCATCGTCTGCCTAAAGCTTTTGTTTCTGTTTGTTGTTCACTATCGGTACTTGTCTGTCGTGAACGTGTAAAAGCTTCGATACGATTTAGTTCTTTCGAAAGAATGAGACCATTTTGTTGATTTTTCTCGTTTAGTCCTTCATCTTCTTCGCCAATGCTATGCAATCGATATTTATCACCGGAAAATACCGAGTCATCGGCATCATACGCATGAGAATATCCATATGGATCAGTGACCATTATAGCCGTTGGAATAATTACATGGGAAGGTAGAATATATTCTTCTTTAGGTACAACCGGTTTTTTCATTGCTGATCGATTTCGTAGGAATAAACTTTCGTGACTACTATCGTCACTTGATGTTCCATCATCATCGTCAATAGAATTCGATATTGGCGAAAGAAACGAACGATTCGTATGATGCTGATGTTCATCGTCGATGGGCGTTCGACGTTTAACATCATCGGGACAATAGAGCGAATAACCTCGTGGTATAGCCGGGAGTTGAGTTTTTTTCGGGGCAATAAATATTGGACCGGGTTTAGGCGCCTTTTTCGGTAGATTTGATCGTACTTTCGATTTCGTATCCGGTGCGAGTAGGTTCGGATTCGAAAGTTCGATAGGAGCGGAAACAGTTTTTTTCAATGGATCCTTTCGACGTAGGGGTGTGACTCGTTTGCGTATTGCTGGAGGATGTTGAACTGGAGCTGTATTTTCATCGGTTGGGATTTCTATGTTCAGTGTTGATTCAGACGATTGGCCAGCTGAAGTAAAATGATTTGCCGAAGCGTTCAATGCTTGTTGATGTTCTAAAGCCTTGATTTTCCAATGTTGAAAAATTTGAATAATAAAAGCTTCCTTAGAGATTGAATCGTGATCATGCTCGTCGTCATCATCACGGTTTGTCAATTGTTTAGTTAAAATTGTTCGATGTCTTGCCGATGGTGGATAGAAACTTGGCATTGTTGAATTTGTTATGAGAGGTGATGAATCAGTTAAATTAGTTGATTGTTGTTCGGGATAAAATTCGGTCATTATACTATAAAAATTCGATAGATTGACATTTGATCAAGAAAATAAACGAATCTACCATCGAACTTCGTTTTATCTTATAAATCTATGTGCACGAAATACTTTTATTTTCTCCTTCGTTTTCTCGCTTTCTCGATAATTATGACTACATATGCATAATACTAAAAAAAAACTGGCGTCACTTAAACAATGTTTAGTCAAGTGTGACTGATGTGTCATATAAATGTTTGAATTGTACGTCTAAATGCATCTCCACTCCTCTTTTTATGACTGCAAATGCTTATTTTTCACTCTCTCTTTCTCGCTTTCCTTTCGTCTATTGATTGTCATTGAGATGTTATCATCATCGAATTAATAGAATTGCTTATATTTCGCATTCATCTTACTTGTATTCGATATGTAAAAGCCATTTTCACTGTAAATAAAACCGTCGATAGTTGAAATCGAATACAAAAATATCCCGAAACGGTTATGCAAAGTAGATTGGTAAAACCACACGAGTATATATACGCACGTATATCGGTTATGATTGATTTGTTTCGAACGAAAAAATGATTTCGAGAGAAAGAGAGAGAAAAAAAACATACAGGTGAGATAAATCGTTTTATATTTAAAATGTACAAAATCGACGCAATAGGTAATTGTATAAGAACCGTTCATGCGTGTTTATCCATAGGAGAGAGAAGCGTATTATTGAGAATCACGCGCGGGATTTTCAAGCGTAAAAAACATCTTTCAATAATACGAAACAAAAGCGAATGATTCAGTCGGACAGAATAGATCATGTCTTTTTTTTATGCAGAAAAAAAAAGAGAAATTCCGACGCCGGGAATCGAACCCGGGCCTCCTGCGTGAAAGGCAGAAATCCTAACCACTAGACCACGTCGGATACATTGAATTTATGTGTACATACTCGTTCGACTTGGATATTCGGGAACTTTAATTGAAACGACATCGTCATCGTCATCAGCATTAGTCGAACTGTGAGAGACTTTCTTTGGTTTGCTTTCATTAGAATTTAAGGAAACACGAGATGACGAATGAGTTGGACGTGGAATTCGGTGAACAATATCACGAAGACTTAGCATCGATACACTTAAATGTTTTCGAGAAGATTTTGACGAAGATATATTTGACAAAGTTAGTTTCGATTCACCTAGAACAGAATTCAATGGATATAAAGAGCTACAGAGAGAGAGAGAAAACCTACGAGTCGATGAATTAGACAAATGTTTGACTTTCGGTTTTCCTTTGTTTATTTTTTGTTTTTCAATATCAATATTTTCTTGATTGAAATTTGTTTCTTTCTGTTCAACAGGCAGACTGAATAGAGAACTCGTTATATTATTCGATTGTTTCGTTAATGATATTGTTTCAGGTCGGTCTTCGAAACGCTGCTTAACGAATTTTAATTTTGCTTCATCAGTAGCTTTTTGACGAGCCATTTTATTCACTTTTATAAATTTGGAATTGGCTTTAGTCGAACCACTTTTGTTTCCTGAAAGAAGCGTGTCATTTGAATCGGAATCTGAACTTGAAAACGTCGAAGCCATATGAATATCTACGATAAGAAAATGAAAATCGAATCAATAGAAACGTTTGATTTTCGTTTTTTTTCTACTTTGTGTTGAAACCGATGGTACATCGATATTTTCAAGATGTGTTGATAAAGTCGGAGATTTCTTTTGAAGATTACTATGTAAAACATAAATCCATTCACCGGAATAGCTCATCAATTGCCTAAATAAACATAAAACAATTAACATATCCGACGTGGTCTAGTGGTTAGGATTTCTGCCTTTCACGCAGGAGGCCCGGGTTCGATTCCCGGCGTCGGAATTCCTTTTTTTTTTTCGTGTGTTTCGAAAAAGCAACACTTACATCTGTTTCGAACATAATAAACACAGCCAACTATTGTCATTTAAATTGTACAATAATCGGCATTGTTTACAAACTTTAGCTGTACATTTTGGGCAAGCATCTCCCGTGTTAAATATATAACCAAACGGTGATTGACATCGAGCACATACGGATGTCGATGTTTTTTGTGATTGTTGTTCAAGTTCGGTAACTTCTTTTCGAAGATTTCTTAATGAGTGAAAAAAAGAAGAAAACAAAGGAAATAATAAGATGTGCGTGTTTTTCCTCTTGAAAAATCAACACCTACAGAAAACGTGCTAAATGTTGGTTCCTCAGATCCTCATCTCGCATGAGCACATCGAGTATATGTTGTTTTTCTTCATCTTGAAATTCGGATAGATCCGGTAGACTCACGAGATTATCACCAGTTGAATGGTTCTGCGTCATAATTATGTCAATCTAAAAGCACATAATATCTGCGAATCATCTTCAAATTAATCGTTATCGTAAAAAAAAAAGGTTGACTCGATATTTATTTATATGTATACCTATAATTTATTATTGATGATACGAGCGCATCTTTTTTACCCTTCAGTAGTAACAAGCACGACGAAAAGGCAAAATGAAGAGAGAAAAGTTTTTTTTTTACTTTTCTGCATTTGCTTGTTTTTTCTTTTCCTTATATCAAAGGGAGGGAGAAGAAGAAAAAAACGAGCGAATCTTTCACTAACCTAGTCTCGTCTTTTGCCTCGTTTCGGTTCGTTTGAAGAAGAGGAAAATTGTTCTTTATATAATATATATATATAACAGAAAGTTTGTTTCCTCTTAATTACTGTTATAATTTATATATATTTCCGATCGTACTCTTCTAACTAATTATTATACGTCGGACGTTTTTTTTTTATATAATATCTTGACATAAGAAGAAAAGTCTTCTGTTCAGTTTCTTTTTTTCTTCTCGTCTTACTAGTTAATAATCGAGGTTGAAATACAACAATTCCGGAAGATACACTTCGACCAAAAAGAAGAAAGTATTTTTAACGTCGGTTTTATTGATTGTCGAGAGATATTAACAAGCGAACGATGAGAAAACAGAAACTATATAGTTTCTAAATCGAATTAAAAGTCGAATGATCATCAGAAATCTCAAGAGAAAAATAAAATTGATATTAATCAATCATTTAGATTTGATCTTCAAAATGAAAATACCGTTTTCTTTTTTGTTTTCTTTTCTAGATTAATAACAAATAATTTGATTTTCTATTTATTTTCAAGTAAAACGGAAATGGATCGATGAATAAACTCATTGATAATATTCGTTGTCGTCAAGACAACATAAAGCCAATATGTTTATATTTTTCCTCTTGTGTACGCCTGATCACCATTCATTTTGCACGCTATATTTCGTGATTATAATCGAAGTAAAAAAAAACGAAGAGGAAATAAACAAAATGATTCAAGTTCAATTTTATGCAGACATTTGACTGTGATTAAAATTGGATTTTATACGTAATTTGAAATAATCGAGGAAGAAGAAAGATAAAATCGAGCTTTTGCACGTAAACAATTTAGTTTTGTCTGCTCAATAGGCTCAAAATTTGTTCCTATGAACCTGGTAATTCCATCACGCATATCGTGATTCATTCCTATGTTTAATCTCTAGCGACTACTAGTGAAAGAACGATGAAGGTTGTTGTATTTGTCATCAAGAATTTATTCGATAAATAATCGGCATATGTCTGACAGTCAAGGCAAAAGACTACAACATCGATTGGTTTCCCTAGCCTAGAATAGAAAATAATTTCAAAATACGATGAATATTAATGTATAGTTTTACTTTTTTATAAAACTGCTTTGTTACCAAACTAAGTTCATTAGATTTTTCGATCATTTCATCGAGATGTTCACCACGTTTTAAAACATTATCCAGAGTAACCAACTGGAAAAGAAGAATCAAGTTGTGAAAACAAAATAAAATATCTAGATATTTACTAGAATATCCTTGGTTTCATCTATTTCTTTTTGAAGTTTCATTAACGGATCAGCTTGTTGAGGATTCTGAAATTGAAATTAAATAAAAACACGAATGTTTTTGAAAATCAAAACTTACTTGATATTTATCGAGTAATTCAGCTAAACCTACGACTTGTATCGTTCTAAAAATAAATTAATAAAGAAATAAATAAAAGCTAAATTTCAAATTTTACTTTTGAGTCTGATTTTGCCATGAATTCGATGGATTTTTATCATTAAATTCATTCAAAACCTTGAAATATTCGAAAAATTGTATTCGAATTCATTAGTAAATCAATGAACAAAGACTTTATCTAAAAGATTATGTGCAACTCGTCGTGGATAATCAGTCGTTGATATGAGAACACATGAAAGACCATTCGAACGGACATTTACATGTACAGTTCCTTAAAAAAAGACAGTTCGTTTTGAAGAATAAACACATCGAATTCTTGTTTTACCCTTGATTTTATCATCTAGATTAACCGATTGTCGAAAACCGTTAGCTGTACGTTCGACAACTGTTTTAGCTGTGAAAACAATAAACTCCTGAATGCTATCATTTAAAATAGAGAAAGACAATGGTTAATAAATATCATATCTAACAATTGAAACATACATTCCACGGTGAAAATAACCGAAACTTTGTAGTGAACATGCCTGTTCGATAACTGTCGCTTTTTCATCATTTTCTTTGTGGAGGATAAGCAATCCGTATAATGGCATTTTATTTTACTTTTCAATGAAAGTTTTATATAATGTTTCGTTCGTTGATAAAAGTCTGTATTTATACGACTGAAGTGACACGTTTTCATAATACATGACTCATTCGTATGATGGTTTTTTTCAATGACTCACGGAATATTGTGCAAAATTGCAGGTGATATTAAGTGAGTCAATTTTGATGTTCGCAATAAATCTGTTAATCAAATAAATCGATTTTTCCTTTCGATCACATAGATTTCATATGAATTAGGATATAAATTATTCTAAATATGTTTGTTCAATGATGTCCTAATATAGACATTGACAATATATCTCTTATCTCGTATACATCCGGTTTGTCTTCGATTTTTTGATTAATCTGTATTCTTTCTTTATGACAATGAGTTGTGTTATGTTTGCATGTTGCACCACTGGATCCGTTGCCAGAAACTTGATTATCATTAACACACGCGCATATATACACGCACGCACGCACGTACGTTCCATCTTGTCTTTATTATATATGTTTTTTTTTGTATTTCAAAATAAAACATCGATACTATCTCTCTCTCTCTCTCTCTCTTTCTTTCTGGTGTTGCTTTATAGAGATTGATACTCGGATAATTATTCTATAGAGTTTGTCTTTTCAATGTCCACGATCGAACGACATCGAGTGAAATGATAATGATGACAGTAAAGGCGATGATCAATTTTCTTTTTTATCAAATCTGGCATTTTGCCGCTAGTGGCAGCTTCTATTATCAGTTTCATTCTTGATTGTCACGCGATGTGTTTTGTTTTGATTTTCCCAATACAAGAAGAAGAAGAAAAAATTTGCATTATTCTCTCATGTTTTTTAATATCAAATATCCATTGCTAATCTCTGCTTGTGTCTATACTACCTGCCGAGTGCATATTCGTTGTTTGATTCTGTGTTATTGTTGTTTTTATCTTTTCACTTGATTGACTTTCACTTTACATGTTTGTACATGTACATGATCTTGTTCGTCTTATCTTATTCAAGTTAAATTATTACGAGCATGAATGAACATTCGAAACGGTCTTGTTCGTTTGTATTGATATCGAATCGACGTTGAAGCTTAGCAAAATTGTTTTCGGGGCGTGACTCAACTAGACAGTAGATATCGAATTAGCATACGAATGGGAAATTTGCACGTTGAATTTGGAGTGTACCTGTTATGATGAGTTGCAATATATATATATATATATTGAACAGGATGTTGACTTGAATAAATAGATCACTCTTATTCACTTACTCTTCATGTCTTATCGTGAAACGAAAGATGATGATGAACACAATCATGTTTACTTTAGAAAACAAGACTAAAAATATCGAAGTATAAGTGTTACAAAAAAATTATCGAACTACGCCCTCGAAATCAATTTCGATTTTCAATGATAAATTAGTCGAACAGACAGAGCAGACAGTGAATTCGAGTTCATAATATATTCTTGATTATCAAAACGAGAAAATGCAATTGAATTTTGCTTCGTGATCAACCTGCTTATGATTAGAAGCCGAAACTAAAAGTGATCTGAAGTGTTCTTCGTTCATATCCACTTATTAACCATTTAAGGCGTGATGCTGCACGCTCATGTTCATTTGCATAATTCAATCAAATTCACATTTTTTGCATATAGATTCAACAATATGAATTTTGCTGTTTTGTTCTTTCTTTTTCATTTCGATTTACTCGATTTTTTCTTCTTCTTCTTCTTCTCTGTTAACCAATAGAAATTAGCTGTGTGCTAATTTTCTCGCACAATGAACCAATCTGATCTTATTAAGACACACAAAAAACAGAGAGCGTGACTTATCTTTTACTACTAATATACATGCGATCTCTATCTAGTAATTAGGAAGACAAAGATGGATGATGACTTCCTGCTTATGTCCTGGATCACAAATCAGAAGGGAAACAAGGAGGAGCAACTGACTTTTGTTGCAATTATGAGAAAAGAAAAGAAAAGTTTAAGTCGGCATGCACAAATGATAACGTAAATGAAGGATAGTAAAAAAAAACGAAGAGAATGTCTCGTTCTCTCTCTCACCGTTATATGAATTCAATGTGTAGCTAGCTTGTGTTTGCTTTTCTTTTTCGTTTCGAATTTGAAAGTAGAGTAATCGGCGGCGGTACTCGAAATCATTCAAACGATCAATCAAATCGTTGCATATTAGAGATAGCGTGTACGATAAAACAAGTGAAAGTGCTGTTGTTTGCTAATATATTAAAAAGCAATGGACTCGAATAGGGAGAGTGCGAAAGATGAAGTTAACAAAAAAAAAAGAAGAAGAAGAATAGAACTTTGTTATATTTTATATTCTTCATCTATTTTCATCGAATGTCCCTTGAGTTCTTCACCTCAAATAATGATGTGTTAAAGTAACAAAAATGATATGCATTTTCACATACATCGAGAGAGATAATTATTTTGATAAAAAAGCGAACGAACGAATGAAGAGAAATTGACTCGCTCCATTAAATCTAACAACACAATTAGCAATCGATTGTATTGAGAACGCTTTTTATTTTATTGTCGAGTTGGATATGTTTGTTGCTCGTCTAAATGCGTGTGATAATCACAAACACGTCATTGATTGGAATATAAAACAAAAAACTTGACCAGAGGGTGGTTCAACACGAATTTTAAACTGTGATTTTAATCTCGACAATATTTACAATATGTTCAGAGATTATTTTCATTTTGTTGTTGTTGTTGTTAATAAACGAGAAAAACAACACAGAGTGCATTTAACTAAGTTTGCTTTCTTATTTTGTTCGCAGACAGTTCGTGCTTTGGTTTTATTTAATCGGCACAATAATCTTTGATATTTTCATTGTATTTTGTTTTCTTCTTCTTCTTCTATTTTATTTCTTGTTCACACGCAATCATCGAAGTAGTTATTTCTCAATCGCGCGTTTGTTAATCTACTTTCGATCAATATAAGTCTGCTCGGGTATTGACTTTCTCTCGTGATGATCGTCACTTGATTAATTGATAAGGATTAAGAGTTTTTCTTCTTCTTTGTGTATATATGTATCATTCTTATTAGATCCGTATGTTCCTCATTTAACTATATCTCCGCCTCTTCGTTTTTCTTTTCGATTCAATATGTTTATTCGTAACAAACTCTCGGTATATGCTTTATTGATCAGACTAAATAGGCATAACAAATAAAATCTACGAATCGAGTGAGAAATCATGTCGTCTATATCAACTTAACATTTTGACCTAATCGGCTTTGAGCACACACACACACAACATTGCACCGACGGTAGTAGCAAATTAGCGCTCGATGTTCTTCTTCTTGTCTTTTCTTCTCGTTCGTCTCGTTTTCTTTTGCTTGCTTACTACTGCTTCAGTACGACCGTCGTCGCGCATACGCGCGCTCAGGGATTGGCAGAAAAAATTACCATAAATATATATGACGGCGTCGTGATTAGCTAGCGAACGAACGAAGAAAAAAAACTGAAAGGACGGAAAGAAAGAGAAAGAGAGAGAGAGAGAAACAGTAGTTTAATTATATGCGTGAGAGGTCTCCGGTCTGTTCCGAGTGTCATAATGGTGTAGAGAGTGTCGCTCGCTTGTTCGTTCGCTCGCACATCATGTGTTACGAGCAGTATCAATCAAAAGAAAGCAACGAAAAGAAAAAAGAAACGAGAGAGAGAGAAAGAGAAATGAGAGAATGAGAGACGAAGAGAGAAAAGAAGAAGAAAAAAAGCAAATCAACGAATGGAAATGCGAGAAAAGAGAAAGAGAGAGTGTGAACATACGAGTTAGCAACTCGCCGACGCCGCCCGAGTAATTATTGGGTGGTAGCAAAGCACAAAAAAGCGCGACACTACAACATATACACATATAACTACACGAAGAATGTCTGCAGTGACAATGCCAAAATCGAACTTTTCTGTTTCATCCTTACTCAATTCATCCACAACAACAAGCACAAATACAAATAATAATTCAGCTATTGCTGCTAATGTCACAGCGAATTATTTTAATTTCTTAAATAAATTTCGACCCATCGGTTTCCCATCGCCTCTATCAACCTCAAGAGGTCTTCTAGCACCGCCACCGCCAATACCGCCGCCACCATCATCACTATCAACTTCATCCTCATCAACATCATCATCGCAAAATCCACAGGAATCAATACATCGTACGCAAGACGATGGCGTACATGATGATCCTAAAGTCGAACTCGAAAGCAAAGATCTATGGGATCAATTTCATCAACATGGAACCGAGATGGTACGTTCTAGACTTTCATGCAGAAAAGAAAACTTTTCGATGTTTCTCTTTCGCCGTCTCTCTTCTCTTCTTTCTTTGCGAATAGAAAAAAAAAGTAAATCTAATGTTTTTTTTTCTTCTTTTTAGGTAATCACAAAAAGTGGAAGGTATGTAGAATTTATCAGATTTCTTTACTTTGAGGCGTGTCACTTGAGAAAAAGGTGAAGCGCATAAAAGACTCCACTCATAAATGACGCTTTTTCTTTTTTTTTTTGAGTACGTATGCATCGAAATAAAAGAAGACATTGAAAATATGAAACTTATGCATGTTGTATCGATGATGAAAAGAAAAGTAACAAAAGAAAAACTTTCTTTTTCTCTTCTTTTTCTCGCTCACTTTCCTCATCATCTCACTTTACAATTAGAAAGATTAGTCAAACGAATATAAGAAACAAAAAAAAAATTGACACACGAACACGAATCGATTTGAAATTTAATCAAAAAGAAAGACGTTTTTCGTTTTATTGATTTTCTTATTATCATCGTCACATAAAAACATCCGTTTGTCTTCTTTTAATCAACACTCCTCCGCCCCTTGTCTATTCTCTTTTCGTGTATCGAGATTTGAAAAGAAGAGAGAAACTTCTAGCTTGATAATCCCCGATAAACACTCCATATCGTTCTTTTTTTTTCTCACAAAAACGCGCTCATTTACTGATATGTATAAAGATGTTTGCATCTCGTCCGTGGAGGCTTTGATTCTATAATTATCTATCGCCCAAATGTCAATCCTTTTCGCTTTTTCTTATTTAAAAGGATTATACTAGTAAGAATAAAGAGAAAACGAAACAATAACTGACGATAAATTAATGAAATCTACAACGCGAAAGCGAAGGAGAGAAAATAAACAACTGTGTGACTTTTCAGCTAATGGGGACGATCACATCCTTTCGTTTTGTTTATCGATCTAAATGCCAGTCAGAAAACCAGATACTAACAAATTGTTAAATGACACATTAGAACATGTATACGTGCGTATGTGGATGTGGATGTCTCTTAAGAAGGGCGGGTACAAAATCGAGCTTCATCAATAGATTGATGTCTATATAGACATGAGTTAATGGTCTTACTTATTGTTTTTTTTATAGACGTATGTTTCCACCTTATAAAGTTAAAGCAACAGGTCTTGATAAACGAGCGAAATATATTTTATTAATGGACATTGTTGCTGCCGATGATTGTCGATATAAATTTCACAATTCTCGTTGGATGATTGCTGGCAAAGTAGAGAAATCGTTTAATGAACCAAAACATTCGCTTTGATTTGTTTTTTTGTTCAAAGGCTGATCCAGAAATGCCTAAACGAATGTATATTCATCCTGATTCACCGGCGACAGGCGAACAATGGATGTCGAAAATAGTCTCTTTTCATAAACTTAAATTAACCAATAATATTTCGGATAAACATGGATTTGTAAGTTGAAATGAAAATGACTAGTAAAAAATTTAAACTTGTATTTCGCGTTTTGTAGACAATATTGAATTCGATGCATAAATATCAACCACGATTTCACATCGCTCGAACGGATTCAATTGTTGATTTAGGCTGGTGTCCATTTCGAACGTATATATTCAAAGAAACGGAATTCATTGCTGTAACTGCCTATCAAAATGAAAAAGTAAGAATTCAAAATCTTAAAAGCATCGATCATTTACTGTTTTTTTTTGTTAAGATAACTCAATTAAAAATCGATCATAATCCATTTGCCAAAGGTTTTCGAGACAATGGTCAAGGCAAACGAGAGAAGAAACGCATCATGCTCAATGATCATCATCATCATCATTCAATTCATCATTCACATCATGACGATTCGGAGGATAGTGATGTTTGCATTGATGAATCGACGAATGCCATCAATCCACAAACACCAAATAATTCCAATCTTTTAGTTAAATCTGATGAAACACCTCTACAGAATTTATTATTCACGGCAGCAGCGGCAGCAGCTGCTGCACAAGGATATCATCCACTTCGACATCATCCGTATGCTCATCCGCATCAGAATTATTTTCAATATCGACAATTTCTATTCGAACAACAGCAACAAGCAGCAGCCACCGCATTTCGTCTAGCCAATCATAAACGAGAACGTGAAGATGATGGCGATGGTGATGAGGCCGATGAAAGCGAATCAAATAAACGTGTCAAACGTGAAAGATCGAACAGTGCAGGCGCAACAAGTACGAGTAGTAGTTCCGATGAAATTGCATCGACAAATAAATCATCCAAAGGTGGCCAATCAACAATAACACCGACGACCACTCTATCCAATGACGAATCTCTCAAATCAGATCCATTAACAATGTTAAATCCTCAACAACTCTATTGGTTTTTACAACAGCAACAACAACAACAACAACAACAGCAGCAGAGTCCGAATAATAATAATAATACATTTCCAACTCTTCCAACAAATACAACAATGAATGATTGGTATGAATCATTACTTTTGCAACGACGATCAACAATTCCACTACCGCAAATGATTCAACATCCATTTTCGAAACTATTCGCTCGTACATTACCACCATTATTACCAATTCCACGCCTCACTACTTCACCACCATCAACAAGTCCGAAATAGATAGATATCATCATCAACAACAATAACAAAAATCAATCGTCATTATTATTACAATTACCATTATTATTATTATTATGATTATCAGTGTTGTTTTTTTTTCTTTTCTTTTCTTCGGTTTTCTTTTTCTCTCTCTCGCATTCTTTGTCTCTTTTCGAACAAAAAATAATATCATTTTCTTGTTGAACAACGTTCTTTATTTAAAAAACAAAACAGCAACAGTTTGTATGTGTATATTTTTTCCTTTCGTTCTCTATCTCTCTCGGTCTCTCTTTGGATTTTCTCATTCTTCTTCTTCTTCTTTTTTTCTCAACGAATAAAACTGAATTGTATCATACACACAGCTTGATTCGTCGCCTGACTAGTATTATTCTATAGATGATTGCTGGATTATGTTGCCTCTATATACATCAAATGAGTTTGAACCTTGTCACAGCTTCTTGTTCTTCTTTCGACCGAGAAAAAAAAACGATTAGTGACACGCAATCACCTCGCTATTTGAAACAGAAGAAAATTTCCTTCTCTATCGATCGATCTCTCTCTCTCTCTCTCTTCTCAATTGCGAACTCGATTTTAGTTAGTCTCCTGTCACTAACTGACAAGTTAATCACGGACACTGTTTGATGACAAAACACGCTATGGTACACGACGGGTGGTAAAGCAAGAAACGATGAGATTTTCTAACAGAAAAAGCAAACACAAAATCAATCAACATCGAATATGACAAAACCAAGCGTCTGTTAGACAACGGCGTCGAACGAGAGAGATATTTTGACAATTGAAATTTCTTCTCATCATTATCGTTCGTCTTAATAAACAAGAATACAAACGTTTGCAACTGTTCGATAGACTTGAGCTTAACTCAACAAATGACACTCGTTTATCATTCATACTAATTTATTTGACTATCGTCGCGTTAAAAGGTCAAAAAACGAAGAAGAAATAGGAAAAAAATGCTAATTGAAAGGCAATTGATAGACAATTATCATCCGATTAACTCTTCGTACTTCGTCAAACGAAGAGCAACAAGCAAGAACACTTGATTAATAAGCCAGATAACGATCAATACTTCTCTCCTTCATTTAACTAAACATCATTACTGACAATACAGAACAGCAATTGACGCCAATCATCCGAGATTTTTTGTTTCTCTGTCGAAATAGTAAATCACAGCACAGATGCCTGTTGACACGTTAAACACATGGACAAATGAATAATAAAAGAAAACAACTAGCCATACACTACATGCATACATATTCAATTAGTAGACATTTGACAGTCAGTTACACCAACTGACTGATTTTCATTATCGTATTGACATTCAATGGAAAATTGCTATTTCTTCATTATATATAAATAGTAATAGAGAACAAGAATCGTAATCGTGTTCAACAAGCTACTCTCCAATATAATTAAATCTAAATTTAAAAAAAAGTAGCAGACGACCTAACAAGTCATTGTAAACTCTCTATTCAAGAAGTTTATCAATTCCTAAGAAACAAGTCTCGAGGCCTATCTTAACATTCTATCAAAATTCCGTAGTTTACTTTTTTTTTGTTAAAAAAATATTCATTCATCTATAGATGACAGTAGTTACTGCATAACGATTGAAAAATTCGCTCTAGTTGATCTTAACATTTTCATATTTAATCCAAAATAAAAAAAAAACAATTTATTACTAAACATATTCATAAGCAATTAACTATAATCAAGAAATAAATACTTCCATGTATATCGATAGTTTTCATGTGTGATCGCTATTGGTAGGATTTCATCCAGTCTAAACGGATTATATTGAAATACAATTCAAGTACATATTTCGTAATAAAAAAGAATGTTGTTTCAAGCGAGAACTACTCATAATTCATTTGTTATAGATCATCGAAATAAATCTGATGGCAACAGGTACTACTGTTCAACCGAAAGAACTTTGTCGGTAAATAAATTTGAAATAAAGCGAAACATTCGTTGATTTGAGCGTTGAAAATTCTAGTTATTTTCTTTCAAATGTTTGCCGATATGGTGATAATTGTATGTATTCACATGATCGATCGACCGGTCAAGTAAATAATATTTGTCGATATTATCTACAAGGAAAATGTAGTTATGGAGAGCGATGCAGGTAATAAATAATATTGTTTAAGTTAAAATGTGATTGTATAAATTATTTTCAAGATACGATCATATTCGATCTAAGCCACAAATCTCGACATCGTCTCAACCAAGAACTGTGCTGTCTAATTCAGTTCCATCGCAAACACCTGTTTCAACCATCAGATCTCAACCTATCGACGGACAACGTAATGATAAATTTATTCAAATGAACAAATTCGATTGTTTTTTATGTGTTGAATTGTTTAGCACCGATGAGTTACGCTAGTGTTTGTCGTGGTACCGATGAAACCGAAGAATCATCGAATGAAATCGAACCATATTCTCTTGCACATTCGTTTCAAGCTCTATGTCCATATGCTGAAAAAGATGGCGTTTGCGAAGCATTACAAACTGGACGATATTGTCCGTATGTTCATGGCGATATTTGTGATCTCTGTCAAATGCCATCGTTACATCCAACAGATGAATGTCAACGTGAACAACATCGATTAGTAAAATTGAGAGAGAAAAAAATGATCTTAATTGTTTATTTTGATATAACAGGAGTGTATGCAAAGACATGAAGCTGAATGTGAAGAAGCTTTTGCTATTCAACGTAGTCAGGATAAGACGTGTGGTGTCTGTCTGGAAACAGTGTGGGCACGAGATGGTGATAAACGTTTTGGAATATTGGAAAATTGCGATCATATCTTTTGCCTTGAATGTATAAGAAAATGGCGAGCTTCGTCAAGCTATGAGAATAAAATCATCAAAGCTTGGTAAAGAAAACGAATTTGTTTTGTTATTTGACAATATGTTTGCTTTTGTTTAGTCCTGAATGTCGAGTGAAATCAGATTTTGTAACACCGACTCAATATTGGCCCGAAAATGAACAAGCAAAACAAGAATTAATCAAAGCTTATAAAGAAAATCTTCAGTAATTAATCGATAAATATGAAAGATCAATTTGTTCGCTCTTCTTCTGTATTTTAGACAGATTCATTGTAAATTTTTCAGACGTGGTGATGGCTCATGTCCGTTTGGTTCGAAATGTTTTTATCTGCATGTTGATAAATACGGTCGACCCGTGCAATTAAATCCGCCACATCGACGAACGCGTATCAATGCTCAAGGAGAACTAGAGAATTTTACTGAAATCCTCATGGCATCAGTGTTTGCAAACGAAGGTTTCGGTCGATTTTTCGATGAGTATGATAAATAATCGAGTTTTTTCATCGAAAATTCTTCGATTTTTCTTTCAGATACGATTTTATTTTCGATGACGAAGATTCAAATACAGACGAAACCGATGAACACAATCTATCCGACGTCGAAGAGTCGCTTTTTCAATGGCATTAGAACTCATCATGTACAAATCAATCAAACAAACATCTCTAGAAGAATATTCTTAGCAAAGACAAACGCACACTTATCCTATTAGAAGAATGGAATTCAACAAATTATTTATATAATATAAATATGTCTGTGCGTGATATTTGATCATAGTAGACAACATCAGATCTTTTTTCGTTTATACATATTAAATAAGAATCTACGAACTTGATTTCATATTGTTTGTTTTTCTTTTCTTCATATTATAAATAAAATAAAACACGAAATCGAAACAAGTTTCGCATATTTTATAGAAATTCTATTGAATGTCTCATTATTACCGTGAAAATATCGAGAGTAATCGTGATCCACGGTGCCGTGATCGTTCACGTTCAGATATTCGTCGAACGACTCACGATGAAACAACATTCACATCAGATAATCAACAGCAAACATCATCATCATCTGCAAATTCAGATGCAGAGTTTTTCAAAACTCTCGGTTTGAATACTCAACTAATTCAAGCATTAATCAACGTCAATCCACAACCGATTCATGCTCAAGAATTTGCTTCATTTTTGAGTCAAAACTATGAACTCAATCATCCACCGATCATCAATCGCGGTAATTCAGAGTGAAAAAAAACGCACAATATCTGATTTTCTAATCAACAGATCCTCGACGTCGACCAGTCTCGACTGTTGTTCCATCGAATTCGAATTCTATATCGACAATCGATGAATCTTACAAACGATTTATCAGTTCGATCAATCTTAGTTTATTAAACGATGAAACACGTCAACGTTTGCAACGTATTGCTTTGCTCGATGATGAATTAGATAAATTACATCGAATGAATATCGAATTAACGAAAACAATTGAACGACGTTCGAGACAACGAACATCAACGAAAGACAAAGATCCACTTTTAAAAGAAAACGAACATCTTCAACAGGAATTAATCAACTATCTACGAACGTTAAAATCAACTATTATGAATAATTATTCATTATATATGCTTTCATTTCGAGATAATAAATATTCTTCATGATTTTCTCGTTTGAATAAGACATGTATTTATTGCGTGAAACAGAAATCAGTATATTACATCAGTGGGGTTCAACTTCGATATCACTATCGATCATTTGTAATTCTTCTTCACTTTGCTCCTCATTGCCATTATCTTGTTCACAATTGGAATTTTCTCTTTCTTCATAATCTTCAGCATTATCTTGTTCATGATTTGAATTTTCTCTTTCTTCTTCATAATCATCATCATTATCTTCGATTTCATTCTTCGATAATTCATATGTTGCTTGTTCAACACTTTCATCATCATTCAAAATTCCATTGACACATGCTTGAGCTTCTCTCAAACGTTGCTCTTCTTCTTCTGTACGAAGCAAATCGGTATAATAACCACTTCCACCAATCGCAGCAAAACCAGGAATTTCTTCCTTTTCAAAACAAAAGACAAACACAAATTATTCATCAGTAAATCAAAATTTTGAAATCAATTACAGGTGGTAAATAACCCCAACCTTCGCCCGTTCCCCAACGTGTATTACCGAAATCATAGCCTGCTTTTGTCAATGGATTCTCTTTCGAATTCATTGTATGACCTTGCAAACGGCTCGCAAAAAGGCCAGCTGCTATTGGCAATCCGACTGAATCACATTTCAAAACAATTCCATCTGCATTACCACCGATTTCCGCTAAACATTTTACATCAATCATCGAAAGTCTTTTGTTTCTATTAGAAATTCAAGCAACGTACGTGAATTGATTTCTGAAACAGATTGAACGTTTTCATCGAGAGTTGATGAAGATAGATTATGCATTCGTTGCATAGGTAAACTATGCGATGGTAACTAAACAAAATTCATTTCGAATTCAAATAGAAAAATAAATCAAACGATGTTTACTGTTTGAACTATTGCTTTCATCCATGAACTGAAAACGAAATAAGTAACTGAAATTTGTTTTTTGAAAAGAAATTTACTTTAAATTGTGAACATCTTCGCAAAGCAACCAGATAATGTTTCGTTCACGATCTTTGATCGATTGCGGAAATGCAATAAGCGCAACTTGATCGTATTCATTTTCAAGTTGAGGGAAATCGGGAAGGAATCTAAATGATATTTTCAAGGTGTTGTGATCTATCGATTGTCGTTTTTCAATCAAACCTTGTATATGGACCCACGCAAATATATTGTTCGACATCCTATATAAATCAAGCAAAAAAAGTCAAAAAACAAATCTCATCTCGATATTTTACTTTAAGCAAAACCATTCCATCGGGTTTTTTATGTTTAACATCAGCATACCATGTTAATAAACTTGATTCATAAAGAATAAATTTATATTCTTTCCATTTTTTACTCAATAAACCTCCTAGAGATACCAAAACAAAACACGCACACAGTCAACTATGACATCTAATTAACGTTTTTAAATCAACTTACGATGATAGAATTTCATCATACCACGTTTAACTTCCGTCATGTTTTCAAATCAATATAAAATAGGATTATGAGAAGAAAAAAAGGTCTATTCTTCTTCTTTTTCTGCTGTTGTTGTGGTCAAGCCAATAAGATCGAACGGGAGAGAATAATAAATGGACGTACGATCATCACCGATGGGGTCGCTATTGATCAATCTTTTCAAAGTGTCAATTGAATATTCTTTTTCATTGGAAAAACTAATTAAAATCTCTTTATATAACACGCGATCAAATTAGAAATATACTCAATGACGGAAAAGAACAAACAAGAAATGTTTTCTCAATCGATGCCAACAATTCAAATAATCGATGAAGTAAAATTCAAAATCGATTCGTATGTAACTTTTTTTTTTCTTTAGCCAAATTTGTTATCTCGTGAACAACCAATTCAACCACGAACAATATCATCGGTGCCGCCTGATAGTCTAATGTATCCATTATTCGATGCTATTCAACGAAAATCGTGGACAAAAGCAAGGAAACTCTGTCATCAATTGGTTCTACTCGATCCGAATAAATTAAGTTACGTTGAATTATACATTCGACTCGAACAAATAACTAATCTCATCGATGAACGACTTCATCCACATTCACGAACACAAACAGCAACTAGTCGAACAACATCAGCAGCTGGTAGTGAAACATCAAAATAAAACCGATTTATTTGACAAAAAATACATAAATAAAATAAAAATTCATTAAGAAGATGATAGATCTGATTTTGTTGATTTTGTACTATTAACTCGTGGTATTCTCTCAACGGTTACCCCAGTTGATTCTTCGGCTATTGCCTCGAATTGAATGAGAGATTTCGGTGATTTCAATTGTTTTCTTTCATCTGCTCGTAGATGTTGAACACGAATAGGTGGAAGTATTCTTTCATTAGAAGACTCATTGGCTACAGATCGCAATTCGATAGTATCGATTTGTGATGGTCTAGATTCGATTGCTGATGTACGATGAGCTGATTTGACACGTTGAACACGAGCTCTACTTTTCTTTGGTTTCGATGAATTTTCATCGATTGCAGGCGTTTGAGTATCATTTTCTGTCGATGATTTGACTCGTGTTACTCGAATACTTTCACCACTGTTTATTCGGTGAGATGAATTAGCCGATGAAATCGTCTCGCTAGTTTTACTTAAATGAATTGTACTTTCGACAATCGATGGACGAGGTAGATCACTCGATAAAGACGTTTGAGGATCAGTTTCTGTAAATGATTTGACTCGAGTTACTTGAATACTTCCACTGCTCTTTACTCGTCGAGATGATGGCAAATCGTTATCGTTTTCATCAGTTTTCTTTCTGTGTAAACTGTCTGCACTTCGAATTTTAGGAACTTTTTGAACAGTTACATGACCAGATTTAACTGAGGTCGGTCGAGAAGGATCATACCTATTCGGAGTTAGTGAACGAAGATCAATCGATAAAATATCATTTTCGTCATCGATTGACCAAGAATTTTTTGATGATGCGCTGCCAATCGATAACGTCATTGTATTTTCATGTAAAATACTGTAAACACCACATTTTTTCTTTTGATTTGCTGAATGAGATTCATAGAATCCTGGACATTCTGAATCAGTACAATGATCGATATGATACAATACGAATGGGCCATTCTCTTCCGGAATTGCTAGTATACATGGTCGACTAAAATCAAATTAGGAAAACAATGCACAAGAGAATTGTCGTTTTTTTGAGGGTGTTGTCAATACTAACCAACAACAGTACCAACATACACAACCAGCTAATGCTAATAAGCCGAGAACAAGACAACCGATGATACTGCCGATGAGTGGCCAGTTAGTTGGATCAACTAGGAAGAAAATTACAAGGATTTATTTGGTTTTTCGAATAAAAGAAAGTTTATCTACGCTTTTTAGTGGTAGTAGCTGTTGTACTTGTTGTCCTAAAGAAAGATTTTCTTCAATATTATTCGAATAAAAACTTTAATTACGATGTGGAAGTCGTTGATGTTGTTGATCTATACATAGAATCAAGTTAGTTTCTAATCAATCTAGTGCATATGATAGCCTACGTTGAAGTAGTAGAAGTTGATGTTGTTGTCGTTCTATCCGATCGAATAAATTTTATTTTGTTAAATAAAAAAACTAAGAAAATATTCGCTCACGTGCTAGTAGTTGTAGTAGTCGTTGATCTATTGAATAAAGACAAATATTTTTGTTATATGTTTACATCTAAATAAGAATACAAACGTTGTTGTCGTAGAAGTGGTTGTTGTTGTTGAACTTTAGTAATAAACATTGTTTTTATTGAAAACAATAGTAGAAATGAGTTACCTCGTTGTACTTGTTGATGTTCTGTGAAATAAAAATAACCAAATGCAATACAAAAGAACAGTTTATGTAATTAGAACATACGTAGTAGTTGTCGTCGTTGTTGTTGTACTTTAATAATAAAAATTGTTTTTATTGAAAACAATACTAGAAATGACTTACCTCGTTGTACTTGTTGATGTTCTGTGGAAGACAAATAAGCAAATAAAAATGATTCAGTACAAAAATTAGTTCATGTAATTAGAACATACGTAGCAGTTGTTGTCGTTGTTGTTGTAGTCCTATAATTTTATAATCAGTTAATCAATCACTGAAAGACGAAAAAACTATTATGACTCACGTGGTTGAAGTTGTAGTAGTGGTTGATCTGTCAAACAAAGGAGCATAATTTGATGCGCATACATGAATGAAAATACGAACGTTGCTGTTGTTGTAGTGCTTTATCAATAGAAAAAAAATGACCTATTAATCGAGAAAAGTAATAGTAAAGATGAATTACCTCGTTGTCGTTGTTGCCGTTCTGTCAAATAGGGACAAATAAAAAATTATTCAATAAAAAGAAGAAAAAAACTAGGTCGGACATACGTAGTAGTCGTTGCAGTTGTTGTTGTTGCTGTTGTTTGGCTTGTACTAGTTCTTTTGATAGGAAAAAAAATGAAAAATAAACAAGGTGATTAATTTTTAACTATTTATTTACGTTGATGTTGACGTTGTTGTTGGATCACCTGGACAACGACCTTGACTATTTATTTCGACATAAAATGTAAAACAATATTGTGACGATTGAGAATTTTGACTAGAAGAAAAAGAAAAACAACAGGAATAAATTTGAATGATTTTATTCCAGAAAATAATTCACCTATCGATAGCCATCGCACACATGACTTGAAATCCAACTTGACTACTTGTTGGTGTCCATGTTAAAGTTTTATAATAAACAACCGAACTTTCTTTGATGAGATTACTTTGTACCATACCAGAAAATGATAATGTAGCAATATCAAGGATTGTTACACCTGATCCACAGCTATTGATGGCATATAAACGTGTTGTGAATGTTTGTCCAACACCGACAGGTATACAGGTTCGATTTGAAAGTTCGAAAACATATGGTAGAATGGTACATGAAGGAGATGCAACAACATGAACAAGAAATTGAACAGGTACACTGCTAAGTGGAGTTGTACTTGATGAATCTATAAAATCTTCAACCTGTACTGTAACAGCATACCATGCATCCAAAATTGTACCGGTGATAATAATTGTGCAATTAGGATATATGATTGTTGAACTTGGTAGAGAGCCAGGCGGACAAACGTCTTCACATTCAGTTGAACCCGATGCCCAACGACAACGCATAGGATCGTTATCAGCATCAGCTATCGGAATATCAATAACTGTTGCTATATTTCGACGAATATTTATCGGTGACATTACTGTTGCAACTGGTGCATTATTATAATAGCCCGTATCTGATCTCGGAGTTAGTTTAATACGTGATGCAAGAGACCACGTAGCAGCTGAGTTGGTTTGTAAAGCTCGCCAAGCTGTATCACTAAATGCTACAGTAAAATCGGCATTTCTCACAACACTAACTATATCCGAACGTTGACCAATACTTGTGGCTTGTACCGTTGAAACGTCGGTACAATATGGTAGAATATAAGGCGCATTATATCCAGTAGCCGTTGCACAATTAAGAACACAATTTAATTTATTTGTTACTCCATTGTAAGTCGATGAAATTGGAACAGAACCACTATTAGCTATAGTAGAACTTGAACATGAAGCAATTGGATATGTCCATAAATATGTTTGAGTAATAACAATTTTAACTGGTGAACCTGTATCTAATGGATCTAATGGGTGCCAAGTAATAGTACCACCTAGAAAATGTTTTCCACAAACAAATGTAAGAGACAAAAAAAATATTTCAATGAAGCAGATAATATGCGACATGTTGAAAATAAATAAAAGAAGGGGTTAGGTTTAGCTGGTGTAATTTATATTCGAAAAAGAAAATTAATTATTTGTGTTCTTCTATGATTTGGCAAATAAATTTTCTATAGATTCTTTCGAACTGAAAGTTTAATTACGTATTTTCAATAAAAGAAGAAGCTATATTACTGCATTCTCACATTGAAGAACGATTGACCTGAATATTTTCTTTGTTCTCCTCGAACGTATTATTCCGAATGTGTTTTTTTTTATTCATATGACAATATATTTTTCTTTGTTGACTGATCTGAAAAACAAGCATAGGGTTCGGTTATTTGTTGAATCTTTCTGCGATTCGCTGAGCTTGGTGTTTGACACTTTCGAATACGCTATCAACGATATGATGGAAAAAACTCGAAAATGAAAATAAGTGATTAGTCACAGGTTTGGTTATCATTGAATATTTATTTTGTTTATTCAAAATTTAGTAATAGATACTGCATCGAATTTGAAAAAAAGTTAGTGTTTTTGACTAATAATAAAGTAATTCTTCAGAAAAATTCGTCGATAGTTATGTCTTCTTGTTCAAATTGAGTTTGTAATACATTAAGCTGTTCTTGAAAATCATTTTCTTTCTTGTTTTTTGTATTCATTTCACCCGTAGTTATTTATACACATGAAAATCGGACGAACAAAGACAGTTACATCGTACTAACTATGAGAATGGAGAAAAGCAGTATCTAATTATTCTTTCGAAGTTTCGCTTTTCGAGATTTTTCATATCGAGTTTAGTTGAGTAATTCCAAGATTAATCAACGTTTGATTATCAGTTCCAACCAGAGCGGCCATTTCTAAAATTCGAAATGGGGTTTTTGAAAACCTAAATGGGGTACATTTGGGGTACATCTATAAATGTAATCTCAATTTTAAATAAAACAACATTTCTCAAAGTTGTATTTTTCGGTACAACGAGCACATTTGATCACGTCTGGTTGAGACTAAATAGATACATTCCACCATTTGCAATTGAAAAATCACTTACATATCGAACAATGAGCGAAATATTTATTCGTTTTATATTGTCGAAGAAAATCTTGAAAAACAGGATCTTTCAACCATTTTGTGTTGAAAGTACAACGTCTTTTTGATTTCAAAGACTTGATCTTTGCTTTTTTCGGTAGAACAGCTGTTTCATTTACTATTGTCGATGAATCTGGATCATCAGAAACTTCGATTTCATAATCACTATTCGAATGTATTACAATGTCAAAGCTATATAAGTTCATTTCAAACGAAAATCTAAAGATGCAACTAACTGTAAATGAAATACAAAAATGAAAATGAGACACAACAACTAGTTCAAATGACTGTACAGATTATCGAACAAAAGCACCAAGAAAAGCGAAGCACAATGATGCTACATAAGATAACAGTTGTGCCGCTTTATAATATTATTGACTATTTTCCCATCAATGCTTTTATTCATTAAAAATATCTATTTCAAAGCGACATTTTCTTTGAATTTTTTAAAATAAATCATTGACATATTATGAAGTGAATTAAAATGTCAAATGGGGTCCGGTTGGCCGCCCTGATTGAATTATACATTCGACTCGAACAAATAACTAATCTCATCGATGAACGACTTCATCCACATTCACGAACACAAACAGCAACTAGTCGAACAACATCAGCAGCTGGTAGTGAAACATCAAAATAAAACCGATTTATTTGACAAAAAATACATAAATAAAATAAAAATTCATTAAGAAGATGATAGATCTGATTTTGTTGATTTTGTACTATTAACTCGTGGTATTCTCTCAACGGTTACCCCAGTTGATTCTTCGGCTATTGCCTCGAATTGAATGAGAGATTTCGGTGATTTCAATTGTTTTCTTTCATCTGCTCGTAGATGTTGAACACGAATAGGTGGAAGTATTCTTTCATTAGAAGACTCATTGGCTACAGATCGCAATTCGATAGTATCGATTTGTGATGGTCTAGATTCGATTGCTGATGTACGATGAGCTGATTTGACACGTTGAACACGAGCTCTACTTTTCTTTGGTTTCGATGAAATTGTTTCGCTAGTTTTATCTAAATGAATTGTATTTTCGACAATCGATGGCCGAAGTAAATCACTCGATGAATTTGCATCGATTGCAGGCGTTTCAGGATCAGTTTCTGTCGATGATTTGACTCGAGTTACTCGAATACTTTCACTACTGTTTATTCGCCGAGATGAAACCAAATCATCATCGGCTTTATCAGTTTTTTTTCTATGCAAACTGTCTGCACTTCGGATTTTAGGAACTTTTTGAACAATTACATGACCAGATTTAACTGATGTTAATCGAGAAAAATCGTACATATTTGGAGTTATCGAACGAAGATCAATTGATAAAGTATCATTTTCGTCGTTGATTGACCAAGAATTTTTTGATACTGCACTGCCAATTGATGACGTCATTGTATTTTCATGTAAAATACTGTAAACACCACATTTTTTCTTTTGATTTGCTGAATGAGATTCATAGAATCCTGGACATTCTGAATCAGTACAATGATCGATATGATACAATACGAATGGGCCATTCTCTTCCGGAATTGCTAGTATACATGGTCGACTAAAATCAAATTAGGAAAACAATGCACAAGAGAATTGTCGTTTTTTTGAGGGTGTTGTCAATACTAACCAACAACAGTACCAACATACACAACCAGCTAATGCTAATAAGCCGAGAACAAGACAACCGATGATACTGCCGATGAGTGGCCAGTTAGTTGGATCAACTAGGAAGAAAATTACAAGGATTTATTTGGTTTTTCGAATAAAAGAAAGTTTATCTACGCTTTTTAGTGGTAGTAGCTGTTGTACTTGTTGTCCTAAAGAAAGATTTTCTTCAATATTATTCGAATAAAAACTTTAATTACGATGTGGAAGTCGTTGATGTTGTTGATCTATACATAGAATCAAGTTAGTTTCTAATCAATCTAGTGCATATGATAGCCTACGTTGAAGTAGTAGAAGTTGATGTTGTTGTCGTTCTATCCGATCGAATAAATTTTATTTTGTTAAATAAAGAAGCTAAGAAAATTCTCGCTCACGTGCTAGTAGTCGTAGAAGTTGTTGTCGTTGTTGAACTTTAGTAATAAACATTATTTTTATTGAAAATAATAGTAAAAATAAATTACCTCGTTGTACTAGTCGATGTTCTGTGAAATCCAAATAAGCAAATAAAAGATGATTCAGTACAAAAGACAGTTCATGTAATTAGAACATACGTAGTAGTGGTCGTCGTTGTTGTTGTACTTTAATAATAAAAATTGTTTTTATTGAAAACAATACTAGAAATGACTTACCTCGTTGTACTTGTTGATGTTCTGTGGAAGACAAATAAGCAAATAAAAATGATTCAGTACAAAAATTAGTTCATGTAATTAGAACATACGTAGCAGTTGTTGTCGTTGTTGTTGTAGTCCTATAATTTTATAATCAGTTAATCAATCACTGAAAGACGAAAAAACTATTATGGCTCACGTGGTTGAAGTTGTAGCAGTGCTTTATGAGTAGAAAAAAAGTGACGTCTTAATCAAGAAAAGCAATAGTAAAGATGGGTTACCTCGTTGTCGTTGTTGCCGTTCTGTCAAATAGGGACAGATAAAAAATTATTGAATAGAAAGAAAACAAATCTAGGTTGAACATACGTAGTAGTCGTTGCAGTTGTTGTTGTTGCTGTTGTTTGGCTGGTACTAGTTCTTTTGATAGAAAAAAAATGAAAAATAAACGAGGTGATTAATTTTTAACTATTTATTTACGTTGATGTTGACGTTGTTGTTGGATCACCTGGACAACGACCTTGACTATTTATTTCGACATAAAATGTAAAACAATATTGTGACGATTGAGAATTTTG
>Ga0209930_1000780_pt1 | contig 63651 bp, 59 predicted proteins | sample ThiBiot_500_biof_2_FD_183948 | JGI IMG/M metagenome (GOLD analysis project Ga0209930, IMG submission 183948) | Wastewater bioreactor microbial communities from Cape Town, South Africa - Thiocy_cont_500_biof (SPAdes) | ecosystem: Engineered > Bioreactor > Thiocyanate-remediating >...
CTGCTTCGTTGCTCAGAACTATGTAGGCTACGAAATACGTTCGAAAATATACATCCAAAAAAATCTATTTACGATCAACCAAAAAACGCTGCTACAATCAATTAACCATCTAGATTCTTTCTTTTTAGAAATATAAGTTCTTGTTTTCTTCATTTAAAGAAAACCAAAATGACCTCGAAAGATTCGAATTCAGAACAATTCCAGTTATGTATTCTCAATCCTGGTTATCAATTTAATGATATATGCCTAGCCATAAGAATTCTCGGGAGCAATCCATCAACTACATATGCCGATTTACAATTGACAATCAAGCTATTTTCCTAAAAATAAATTAATTTTTTCTTTTTTTTCTTGTTTTCTATCGCAACTGTTAGAGATAAAGAGATATTCAGCTGACATGATCGTACTTGAATTTCGATGGATCCCATCTCTGTCGGGAACGGACAGTGCTAATCACAGCAAGAAAAGAAAAGAGGACGGTGAATTTGTATGACATGACAATGAGGGACAAATGCGATTTTCCACAGTATTTATAACTTTTATTGGAGTTTTCGAAAGTCAAACTGTACCTTCCAAAGATATTTGATTAAAGTTAAATAAAATAAAATAAAAAAAAAAGGGAAGTGTGTGTCGCTTTGAATCGGCGACTAGTTGCTTGCAGCACACTCTATCTTCTTGCGAAACACTAATGCATTTTCATTTTTTTGATGATCAAAAGATCAGATTGGTCAAGAAATCTTTGTTTCGAAATAATTTTTTTCTCATTTTGTTCAAATGAGCGAAGACGAAGAGGATTCAGTCGATGAATCTTCGAATCCACCCGTCTCAACTGCCGTTATCAAACATACTTATTTCAATGATGATGATGACGATGAAGAAGAAGAAGAAGAAACCGTGAAAATAACCGAACAATCATCGACAACGAAAATCATCGAACGGCCAACACCATCGACAATTCGCGTCGATGGAAGTGATTTAATCACACGTTGCAAAGACTTTCTGCCTTTATTTTCTAATCCAATTGAAAAACAAACGACTGCTGATGATGATGATGATCCCATTCCTGATTTAATTGATAATAATAGTAGTAGTTCAAAAGAAAGTGGTGAAGCATCAACAACAGCAACCGATGATGACGATGAAAAATCAAATGAAATCGTCGAGAAAAAACGAAAGAAGAAGAAGAAAAAAAAGAAAAAGAAAAAAAAATTAAAAAATAATGATCTTAATCAAGTCAATGAAACTAATCTTGTGCAAAATCAAGCAGATTTATTATCTTCAGAAAAATAAACATGAACACATACTTTGACTTAGTCGTCTCGTCTCTTTATGTTTTTTTTCTCTCTCTTTCAGATTAAAAAGAAGAAAAAAAAAGATATGTCAGCTGAAGGTGACGTCAATCCAAAAGCTTATCCATTAGCCGATGCTAAATTAACGAAAGATATTCTCGAACTTGTTCATCAGGCACAAAATTACGTAAGACAAAATCTCTTCGAACACTTCTTAAAACATAAACTTCAAATTTTCTAGCGTCAATTACGCAAAGGTGCAAATGAAGCAACGAAAACTCTCAATCGTGGCAAATCAGAATTAATCAGTAAGCGTTTTTCGTTTGTTTTCATTGTCTAAATCCGACAAATTCATTTAGTCATGGCAGCTGACACAACTCCAATTGAAATTCTTATGCATCTTCCACTTTTATGCGAAGATAAAAATGTGCCCTACGTTTTCGTTCGAAGTAAACAAGCTCTCGGTCGTGCCTGTGGTGTCACACGACCAGTGATTAGTGCGAGCATTACAGTTAGTGAAGGTTCACAATTGAAAACACAAATTCAAACATTAAAACAAAATATTGAAAAATTATTCACCTAGGAATATGCGTTTCTTGTTGTTGTTGTTGTTTTTTTTTGTGTCTTTTTGTTTTGAAATAAACAAGAAAATTGTTGATTAATGAACGTATTAAATCGTTTTAATACGACAGTCGAATATTGATTGACATGTCACGCACATTTCATTAGATATCTAAGTCAACAAATGATAAGTATGTCGCAGAGATGATCAAACGTATTTAGTCGTTCGTGGTTGAAGAGAATATCTCGAGATTATCGGACTATCAGTTGATGAGAATGAAATCAATCTAATTGAGTTCGATGCTCGAAGCAATGAACAGTTTTCTTTTCTTAATGATGATGCTGGCGTCATAACAAGTTACATATTTCAAATACTTCACACTTCATTTTAATCCGTCAATTCAAGCTTTCAAATGAAGAAACAAGTGAGGATTTATATTTAATAGAATCTACTCACTTGTTGCCGGTTGCTTCTTCGTTTTTTTTTCTCTCTCTCTCTCTCTTTCTCTCATTTATTGGTTGCGTCTTAATCCTTTTTTCTTATTGGTTCGAGAGTTTTTTTTCTCGGCATGAACTCAAAAATTTTATTGGAGGAAAAAAAGAAGAAGAAGAAACATCGAGAGAAACTCATTATATATTCTCTTGTTACAAACATTGCGTGACATACTAAGAAAAGAGTTTTATCTTCGTTAGTCATTCGAAACATACATACGCATAGACATACATCGAGTCTATTCAAAGTGGCTTCTGTAAATAGTCCAACGAAATATTCATCGGCACCATTAGCTGATTACTATTCGAATTATTCATCGATGACAAACGATTCATCGACATTGAAATTCGGCTATGCTGATCCGTTTTCATTCGGTTTTAGTCAACATTCAACATTAGCCTATAGTTCGACGCCATCACAACGAAAACAACGTCGTGAACGAACGACTTTTTCTCGAATGCAATTAGATCATCTCGAAACTCTATTCGATCGAACACGATATCCCGATATATTCATGAGAGAAGAAGTCGCCATGAAAATCAGTTTACCCGAATCACGAATTCAAGTAAATAGAAAAGAAAAACGATTTTGATTGAAAAAAAAAACGACTCTTGATCGGTTTATAGGTTTGGTTTAAAAATCGTCGAGCTAAATGTCGTCAACAAGAAAAATCCATTAAAAAACCATCGACATCATCAGCCAATAGTAGTCTTCATGACAAATCAGATATTTCTCCTTGTAAACGTGAAAGTAAAAGTCCGAACAATCTACGTCATAATCATCGTTCACCTTCGAACCATACGAATGTCACAAGTTCAGATAATTCCAGTGCGTCAGCAGCTGCAGCCGCGTCGCTCGCTGCTTGGTCATCACAAGCCGTTGCCTATCATCATATCTATCCAACATCCTACAGTCCTAATCAGACGCCGTTTTTCTATAGTAACGATCCAGCAACGGCGAATCCGTCGGCTCTCTACGGGTCGAATTATCGAAATGGTGAAATGGATTTTCTTCAACCGAGCAATATGTATTCGCGGCCAAGTGAAGAGTTTCTCAATGGTTGGACAAATGCTCATCAACATCATCAGAACTTTAAAATTTTCAATTAATTGTTGTGTATGTGTCTATTAAACGAACAGTTTAGAGAAAAGAAGCAGAAAGCTGTTAAATAAATGAACAAAAAAAAAGCACAGAAGAGCTTAGCTTATTTGTCAATAAAATGAGATGTACAATACAAAAGACGAAGAAAGGATTAGAGCAAAAGGCCAATCTTGCCGAGTTATGATTTTTCTCTAATGAGAAAAAAGATTTTCTTAATTAAAATCGAGTCCAAACAAGAAAGAATTTTGTTTGTCTATTCATTCCATGCTGAGTGTGCGTCAATCGAAACTATCGGTAAGCGGATTATATCTCAAAGATTGAAAAAATTTTCCTCTTTAGTAGGTGGTCTCTTTCTCTAAGCCGATAGTGTCTCACTATTTCACTTCAAAAAAGAGAGACACGCGACACAGTACGATGCCCCAAGACAAGCTTATGAGTATAATTAGAGTCTCTCTCTCTTTTTTTTTGTTGCACACATGTGAATGTAGATGTCGATAGAGAAGAAGAAAAAAAAGAACGTTTTAATTGATAACTGGTCATTGCTCTCAACCAAACGATAAGCTGTTCGATCGATCATTTAAAAATCAGACAAAGAAACGAAACAACGAGTCACTTGAGTTACTAAACATGTTCTGACAAGAATCAACATCAAAATTGGGAACAAAGAGATGGGCTTTGAGATACAAAGATTTCCCAATTGTATCGATGAAGAATTAATTTGTAAATCAATTCGTTTGATTCTCTCTTTTCTATTCTATTCGTTGCATAGGCTCTATTTGTGGTGGTGTCTTACAGGATCCAATACAAGCACCTATATGTGAACATACATTCTGTCAAGTAAACGCACACACAAATTGTTCTCTGTTTCTAAATTTCCTATCGAATAAACAAAGGGTTGTATACAAGAATGGTTATTACGATCACAGACGTGTCCCATCGATCGAACACCAATCGAAATCGATCAATTGAAAACTGTGCCAAGAATATTCAAAACTCTACTCAATCGGTTTGTTGGTTATTGACCGATGATTTGTTTTTTGTTATCGATTGATATTCATTCGTAGTTTGGAAATCACATGTGAAAATGAAGGTTGTTCGGCTATTGTTAAACTTGATCATCTTTCGGCACATCTTATCGAATGTGAATTCAGTCCGAACGTCTATTTTCAATGTGAAAACGGTTGTGAACAAAGCATTTCCAAAGAAGAACGTCTTGTAACACGAAAAAAAAACACTATCGATTGCACATTTAGCTCTGTTTTTCTTCTTTCAGACACACAATTGTGTTCAAACACTTCGTCATGAATTGAATACAATGAAAACTGAACTAGATAAATATAAAACTGATGTTGATTTCTATAAAAATCAAGTGTGTACACTTCGAAAATTTCTTCGAACAATTCATTTCGATCGAATTGAGAACGATGAAATCCTTCGGTAAGAATCTTATCATCTTATCACTCCTCCATCCATCCATCCATCCATCTGTTCGTTATTCGCACAGCGATGGACTTTGATTTGACTTTTATGTTCTTTAAAAAAAAAACTTAATCTCCGTTCTATTTGTCTAGTTGGTCAAATGATCTCCAAATAGCTCGAGTAACACATTGGGGCGGTATGATTTCCACGCCCGATGTTGTCCTACAAGAACGAATTCGAAATGCTTTAATTGAATGTGCTTGTCCAACTGAATCGATCGATTTATTAATGAAAAATACACACGAAAAACATTGGCCTCAAGGTTTATCTACACTCGAAACACGACAACAGAATCGACAATATTACGAAAGTTTTATCTGTCGACAGATTCCCAATGAACAAGCTGTCGTTGTTTTGAGTTGTGATAATCCACATATGAATGAATTGATGAGTATAAAAAACACAAAACTAAAATCGTTGATTGATGATTTTGGATTCTTTTTGTTTAGTTTCTCAACCGGGTCTTGTGATCATATTTTCACATGGTGTCAAATAAGAAAACGCAAAAACATCAATACGACGAATCGGAGTTTTCTTTGAGAAGAAAATAAATTTGAATAACACCGTGTTGTTTTGTCTTGACATATTCACAATGACGAATAAGAACTATCGCAGCTAAACCGTACATCAACGTTGGCAAACCAAGATTGAGCACTTTGAACAATGTATACAAACGATTTTCATAGGTTAAATCGCATTTCATTCGTTGAGTACAATGATATTTTATATAAGGAAAACAACCTGAAAGAGAGAAAACGAACTAAGCAGGCAAAGAAGACAGAAATGTGTTTGTCACACCAGTTCGTAGGATATGATAGTTTCGTCCGTCGACATCGAACTCGAAATGAGTCCATCCGAATTGATCATTCAAACAATCGAATTGAGAAATGAAATAGGATGTCCATGGCGGATAATTTCGTTGTCGAATATGACAACGAAGAACTTCAGATGCTTTAGGAACGAGTTTCGAACGAAATAAATGATTGTACAAACTAATTAACATTTGCTTATCTACAATTACACACGTATCTGTTGTTTTTTTTTTTTATCTCGAGAGAGAGATTCGTTTGTTTATTTTGTACAAAAAGAAAAGATTAAGACATCAATTGAGCTGGACGTTTATTGATTGGCTCTGTTGTTGGTTGTGTGAATGCACTCATATCAGGTTCTTCTTTGAAATCCATCATGAATTCACCGACTTTCGTTACCGTTCCATCTGAAAATTAAAATAAAATCGTTTGTTTTTTTTCTCTCTTTCATCGTCATACTTCGTCCTGGTTTAACGCAAAGTTCGTTTTTGAATACTTGTGTAATGCAGTTCTGTAGTCGAAGAATATCACCGGGACTAATCAACTGTCCTGTCGTGTTCCAAACACTTAGAGTAACTGAACCCGTATGATCTGCAATTTTAAACGAGTGTATTTCATGACCATCACGTGTTTTCTGAGGATTGCCTTGTGTGCGTAGAACAATAACAAGAAGATTAATTTGCCGTTGATTAGGCTCGAGTTTAGCGACGGTTATCGACGGTTCGAACCGATCAGGTGGAGGCAAATTGATAACAAATGGCGGTACACCATCATTATCCATCTAGAATGAATGCAAGTTAATAGAAAAGCAAAAAGATTATTTCGGTAAAGAAATAGTATAAGTAAAAAAGTCATCGGTAACAAAAACGGGTCGTTTTGTTGATTGTTTAGCTTGTTCTAGTAGAAGATCGACAGTGACATCATCGTCGTTTTCTTCTTCGGTTACAGCGTCTTTCTTATCGATCGTTCTCGGTCGATATCGTTGACTGAAATGATTTAATAGCAAACACTTAGCATCACATTTCTCGGCTAAACTCGTTGCCATCGATGGTGTCGAATGTCCGAAATCGATCGCTTTGTCCTTGAGCGTATCATCATGCGTACATTCATGAACGAGAACATCGCAATGTTGTGCAAATGGAATGATGTTCGACGCGTCCGAACAATCGCCGAGTATGACAATACGACGGCCAGGCCGAGACGGACCAACGTAATCCAATGGCGAGAGAACTCGACCGTCGTCGAGCGTGACTGTTTCACCGGCTTTTAATTTCGAACAAAATGGGCCCGGTTTGATTCCGGATTGTTGAAGTTTTTGAATGTCAAACTTGCCCGGCAGATCATTTTCTACGAGAATATAACTGCACAAGAAAAAATTCAATCGAAAATCAAATTTATTTTGTTTTACCCGTAAGTTGGAACTCGATGTTTGATTGAGACGGCATAAACTGAACAATTATCTTCGTTTGATATTAAATGATATCTTCCATCTTCAGCTAGATTTACTTTTCGACTTTTCTCGTCGTTTTCGATGTTCAATGAGCTCGAATCGACTCCATCGTATTCATTGGGAATCAATTCAACAAAATCACATTTAAACGATAACCACGAATGAGAAATTCGTAGAGATGTTTCGACAAATTCTCGAACTCCAACTGGACCGTAGATGGTCAACGGTAACGGTGATGCACCGCCTGAAAGCGTGCATAATAAACCAGGAAGACCAAATAAATGATCGCCGTGAAGATGAGTCAAGAAAATCTTTGTTATTCGTGATGCACGAAGTGTCGATCGTTGAATTTGTATCTGTGTACCTTCGCCACAATCGAATAAATAAACATTACTTGTGCCACTTACACGTAATGCTTGAATAGAAATATCAAAAATTTGATTTCGAGAGAAGAAAAATTTGCTTTTTTTTACCAAGACTCGAAGCACCACGATGTGGACTTGGATTATTCGAACCTGTTCCGAGGAAAATCAATTCCATTTTCAAAATAAAAAAAAATGTAGCTACTTTCTTCCTTTTAGACAGTCGTTCTTGCTCAACGAATAATGACTCATGTTCGAAGATGTCGCAGCAATCGACATCTTACGAAATTCTCATCAATATAATCGCACACACGCAGTGATATTCAGTTGAAAAAAAGGAGAACAATAACAAGCAAAAACGAATAAAGATCTAATCAAGTTAATAACTCTCAAGAGAAATTTTTATTTTAATCGTTGAAAGAGAAGAAGAAGAAGGAAAAAACTTTCTTCTTCTTTCCCTGTCGATTATCAAAGATTAGTTAAAGTAAAAGTCTGCTACATCATATTTCGGTGATCTACCTTGAAAGTTGTCTTGAGACCTCGTTTTTTTTCACTTTCATTCATGCATGAATAATTATTCTCGTTTTTTTTGTTGTTGTCAGTGGTGGTGGTGTTAGATTACTTCACTAAATTGACTAGTTACTGTTTGTGTTAGACAAAGGTGAACATTTCCGTTCGTTCATTTATTTTCTTTTTCTTTTGACTTATTCAACAAAAAAAAAACGAGTTCAATTAACGTGCTCGTAAATGATGATCATAATATACGTGTGTGTGAACACCGATGATTTATGTGTTTTGTTCTTTGTGTCTCTCAATGCCACTGATAATAATAATAATAATAACGGATGCTTAGTCGCACGTTCTCTCTCGTCTTTCCACACACATTACATCGATTTCTTATGTCGACAATGACAACGACAGCAAGTGCTGTCAACTATCCGTCAGTGACAAGAGAGCCGTAAGCGCATAGAGAATATGCGTGTGTATTTGTGTTTTGTGTTGGGTTTCTTTTTTTTTTCTACAACTATCTTTTTGCTCCTGTACTACTAACAGTGTTGACTATCAACAAATATTATATATATATAGGAAAATCAAGAGAGGGAGAAAGGAGCAGAAAATGTTCTTGTGTGCTCGCTTTTTATGTGCACGACAAGAGTACAGATCAACGATTTGATAAGTCGCGTTGCCGAACAGGGAATAGAGCAGCTCTTGATTATTGCGCTTAGAATGTTGATTTAACAAGAGCAAAATCGTTTGTGAAAAATAAAAAAACAAAACTCGACAATATACAGAGTAAAGCCGAGAAAATGATCAGTTAGTTAGTTTTCTATTTCGTTTAGTCGTTCGTTTAGTCAATTAAATTATTCGTCCAACTCAAATAGATTTCAGAAATATTCACTCACTCATTCTCTCTCTATCTATCTATGGTTGCACCGAATACTTAAAATAATATTTATTTATTTATTTATTCATAAGGTGCATATTCAAAGAAAAAAAAGAAAACATTTTTTTTTCTCTTTCTCGTTTTTATTTTCTTTTTTGTCACATAAGAAAATTCTTGAATAAAACTAGTTTTCCTTTTTTTTTCTGTCTCTCTCTCTCGTTTCTTTTCTTTTTCCTCTCTAAAGTCAGATTTGATTAACCAATTGATCTATATTCAAGTAAACATCAAATCAAAGAATTTCGTTCTTGTGTTCTTTTAGTTTAATCCATCATGAGCGAGTGTCTACGTCTTGTTCCTCATGTACTTAATTTACATACATATTTATCACCAACATTTTGTGATTTATGTGGACAATTTCTCTTCGGTTTATACAAACAGGGAATGAAATGTGATGGTAAATGACATTGAATATACGATTAGTTCAATCGAATGTGTGCATATTTGTCTTTTTTTTTCTTCTTTCTCCAAGGTTGTGGACGAAATTTTCATAAACGTTGTGTGTCCGATTTGCCTGATAATTGTTCACCAATGGCACGAAAAATTTCGGCGATTACATTAACAAATGATAATGTAAGTTGACCAAGACGAAGGTTTGAGATGAAATCTGCCGATGAAAAGACGGATGTGGCTCTGTTTTTTTTAATTATATATATTGTCAGTTTTGCCTTAGAATTTAATGATAATCAAACAAAATTAGACGTTTTTTTATCTTTTTTTTTGATAAATGAAAATGAATTAATAAGCACGACAAAGATAAAGATAGAGATTAACTATGTCGTTGTTTGTATTTCTCATCTTTTTTTGTTTAGGAAGCGACCGATTTTAAGAAACGTTTGACTTTAACCGGTGCTGAATTACCAACAGCATTGCCTCATTGTTTCTATGTTCATAGTTATCGTTCGCCAACCAAATGTCACATATGCAAACGTTTACTCAAAGGTCTAGTTAAACAAGGTTACCGTTGTAAAGGTATTCGAATCGTTGTTTTTCTTTTTTTTTTTCAAAATCATTGTTTTTCTCGTCTCAAGATTGTAAAATGAGCGTGCATAAGAAATGTATACCCAAAGTAACGAAGAACTGTCATGGTTTGTTGATGCAACACGCTTCGCCGGGTAGAACAAAAAAAAAACAACCGATCGAATAAACATTTTTCTCTCTTCAGATGACGATGATTCGACACGAGAAACAGCTGATGATCTAGCAGTCGGCGGCCGATTGCGTGATCTCTCAGCATCACCGATCAATCTTCCGGAAAATGATGAAGAAGATAATAATGAATCATTATCAGCATTCGCACGTCAAGGCAATGTTCGAGCACAACGATTAATTCAAAGTATTAAACGCATTAAAAAAGCAAGCGGTGGAGCGCTGTTTTGGGAGGGTTGGCTGGTTCATACGACGGAAAAAGAACCATTGACAGAGAAACGATACTACTGGCGTGTCGATGCCTCGTAAGTCTACCGACAGAATAGAATAAAAAAAATGTTCTATTGAACCTTTTTGAGATGTTTGACAATGTATCAAAATGAAACAACAAATAAATTCTCACGTGAAATCCATCTCGAACATGTTTTTCTTCATGTAAACACGCTGCCAGATAAGCCACATTATTTCGAATTACGCACCGATCAGAATATTTACTTTTGCGGATGTAAACGGACAAGAAGTCGAGTAAATAAAAATGTGTTTTTTTTTGTTTCTAAATCCTCTCGTTGAAAAAGAAATATGACATTGCGTATTCATCTCAACATGCTCGAAATGCGTACACACAAATTCGTCAAGCTTTATTAGCTTATAACAACGATGGACAGGAAGTTAAAACGGTATTTACTATTGTGACATCGAGATCGGAAACACGAGATATCAGTGAATTGTACAAGATCAATCCGATTGAAGTTCTCGGCAGTGGACAATTCGGAACGGTTTATGGAGGTAGAATTCGTTTTTTTTTCTAATTTTTAATTTATCAAAAGATATTTTCAAGGACATTCACTTGAAACAAACGAACAAGTCGCGATAAAAGTCATCGACAAAACGCGTTTCAGTGAACAAGAAGAAAAAATTCATCGTGAAGTCGATATTCTACATGAAGTTAATCATCCAGGTGTGATCAAACTTCACGCAATGTTCGATACGCCTGCTAAAGTAAACTTGTGTGTTTATAATCATTCGATTGATTGATTGAAGAGAATTGATTTAGTTTTATCTCGTCATGGAAAAACTTCATTCGGATATGTTAGAAATGATTTTAACTCAGCCGATAAAACGTTTAAATGAACGACAAACGAAATTTCTCATTTATCAAGTTCGAACAAAAAAAAAACTATTTTGCTTGACAAAATTTATCTTTGCTTTTCTAGGTTCTTGTTGCTCTGAGATATTTACATAGTAAATCGATTGTACATTGTGATTTAAAACCGGAAAATGTTCTTCTCGCTCAATCACAAGATTTTCCTCAAACGAAATTATGTGATTTCGGTTTCGCGAGAATTATTGGAGAGAAATCATTTCGACGATCGATCGTCGGTACACCTGCATATTTACGTAAGTTCTTCTTTTTCTAATACGCCAGACAATCAGCGTTCCTTGTTTCAGCACCGGAAGCATTGAAACCGGAAATTCGCCTTGAAAAAGGTTACAATCGTTCTCTCGACATGTGGTCATGTGGAGTGATTATTTATGTTTCATTGAGTGGAACATTTCCGTTCAATGAAGATGAAGAAATCGAAGATGTAGAGTCCTTCTTTTTTTCTCCTCTCAGAAATTAATTTTTTTTCTTCATTTTTAAGCAAATTCGAAATGCAAATTTTATGTTTCCGAGTAATCCTTGGAAGGATATTTCGAAAGAAGGTGTGTGAATGATTGATTGTTGTTTGTAAAGAAAATGTTTTTGATTTTGAAAGCAATGGATTTGATCTCACATCATCTACTTCAAGTCAATGCTGGCCATCGACTAGCAGCAGCCAATGCACTTCGACATGCGTTTTTCGAAGATTATCAATTGTATTGTGATTTAAGAAAATTAGAAGATTCATGTTCATGCGAACGTTGGTTAACATCATCAGAAGACGATGATAAATGGGAACAATATGCAAAAGATAATGGCGCCAATGCACAAATCAATTCCGGTAAAACGTCTTATTAAAAAAAAGACAAACAAAATCGATAGATTATTTTCTATTTTTATCTAGAATCATCATTGACATTAACATTACCAACAAAAAACTTCCTTCGTGTTCATCCAACTGTCAATAAACCCTAGTGTCAGATATTTGACGCAACAAAACACATTAACAAAAAACCAGCAAGACACGTATTTTTATTTTTTAGTGAATCATTCTCTTTCTTCGACACTACATAAGCATATTTTATTTATTTACATTTATTCATTCATTCATATACCTGTTGATATAATGCCTTTTTGATTTTCTTCTCTGTCGTCGATTGTTTTTTCTTCTGTGGACATATGATATGCTTAGAAAAAGTATGATTTTCATTCGAATTCCTTTCCAATTGATATACAGAATGAAAATAATAAAGATTCAAAGTTCATTTAGAGAGAAAAAAACATTTTCGAGAGTGTAAGAGCATTGGGATACATTTCGAAAATGTTTGATGTGAAACAACATTGTCAAGTGATTGATTGCAATCGGGCAGCATCGACAAAATGTTTCTGTTGTAATAAAAATATTTGTACACGACATTTTACTGAACATATCGAAACAGTCAAAGCACAAATCGATCCATTGGCAAATGATGTCAATTCAATGAGAGAAAAAATACAAAGTCTCAATGTCGAACAAATCACTGAGACATCGTTGGCTCAACTTTACCAATGGAAATCGAATATGCATGAATTAATCGATGAGATATTCTCGGTTAAAACCAAAGAAATAATGGATCTTACAGAAAAAAATATGAATCATTTTAAAAAGTATAAGGAACAACAATGTCTAACAATGATAACGATTCAAGATGCGGTTAGACAATTGATTGAAGAAGATGATGTAACATTTCAACAGATTCAAGTAATTCGAAAGGCATTAGCTGAAGTAGAGACCGATTTAGTTGCTTTCAAGAATAATTTCATTTCGATTAACACAAAAGTATTTTCTCAAAATTTGGTATCAGTATCATCGAAATTGAGTCCAGGTATCTCAGTAAAACAACAACCACCCAGTGAGTTATTCTTTTTCCCATGCAAAATTTTCTTTTATCATTTTAATTCTAAGGTTTCTATGAAGGAACGTATCATCCAACATATGATTACGGTTGTATGAATGCTCCTATCGTATCTGTACTACGTTATGCACCGGCAAATCAACAGGCATTTGTAAAAGTTAAATCTCGAACATCAGCACGCAGCAGTCACTTTCCATCTGAACCGTTTTTTCCTGAGAAAAAATAAAAATAAAATGACAAGATTTTATTTGAAATAAAATTTTTTTTTCTCTTGATAAACTCGAACCCAGTCAACGATCATTTCTTGTGGCCACACAGTTGTTGCATCAGGTTCAAACGGATGATTACTAATAGCAATATCTAGTCGCATACAAAACGGCCACAAACCACTGAACGCAACGATCGGATTAATCGAATCCGGCATACTTGTTGTATTCACTCGAAAGAAAGTAAATTCATTCACTCCAATATTAACATTTGTCGGCGTCCATTCCGTCCAATAGACTAAACTATGATTATGCAGCATTGAACCATCGGGTGTTTCCCATGGTTTGCCAAAATATTTATTAAAACATGGATTCATTGTATTCGATTCGTTATTCCAATGTACAGTTCCGTGTGAATATTGATCCGTTCGAAACAACGAATTATTTCCACCGTACATTTCAATAATATCAATTTCGCCAACTGTCGGCCATCGAAGATCGTATTTATGATCATGACCAACTAGCCACCATGCTGGCCACATGCCTTTTCCGTACGGCATACGAATCTTCGCAGCAAATACGCCGAAAGTAAATTCTTGTAAATTACAACTTTCAAGCATGGCCGATGTATATCCGTCTTTTTGTGCAACAATTCGTAATTGATTGTTTTGTACGTATGCATTTTGAATTGAGTTCGTGTAATTTTCTAAACCACCATCGTGTATGACGATATGTGCCCAATTGTTTGGATTCGGTGCGTATGCTGGTTGACCATTGATGATCGCTTTAACAGGTCCAACATTTTCGAATTGATCTTGCCAAATTAATTCATAGTTTTCACCTGGATTAAATGTAAAATTTGCTGGATTCCAACCTTGAATACCAGCAAAAAGAAACAATAGAACAGTCAAATGAAACATGAGAATATCTGAAATGAAGAGAGTGAGAGAAAAAAAATGCGATTTATTCTTGAAATTTGATACGCGCGTCTTTTGAAGTAATCAATCAATAAAATCAGAAATGATTCTTGTTGGTTTTTGCTGATAAACTCGTACCCAATCAACAACCATCTTCTGTGGCCATACGGTCGTATTATCAGGTAAACCGGACCATTTTCCACCGAAAGCAATATTTAAAAACATATGATAAGGCCATTTGCCACTGAATGCGATCACAGGATTGATTGAATTCGGTAGATTCGTTGTATTCAAATGATAATAAACAAATTCATTGACACCAATACTAATATTCGTTTGTGTCCATTCAATCCAATAGACTAAACTATGATTATGAAGCATTGAATCATCAGGTGTTTGCCATATCGATGTTGTCCATTTATCATAAACTGGACTCATCGTATTCGATTGATTATTCCAATGAACAGTTGCATGTGCATGTTTATCCGTTGAATTCACTTGTCTTGTGCCTCCAACCATTTCCAGAATATCAATTTCTCCAACAGTTGGCCAATGAAGACCATATTTCATTCCACTGCCAACGAGCCACCATGCAGGCCATAGACCTTGTCCGTAAGGTAGACGAATCTTTGCTGCCCAAATACCGAAGGTAAACTCTTGAAGATCTTGACTTGTCAACATAGCTGATGCATTTCCTTCTTTCATTGCAACGATAGTCAGTTGACCATTTTGTACATAGGAATTCTGTATTGATGCTGTGTAATTTTGGATACCTCCGTCGATTTTTGGACCGACGGCATGAGCCCAATTTTTTGGATTTGGTGAATAAGCTGGTTGTCCATCGATAATCGCTTGAACAGGGCCAACATTCTCGAATTCATCCGACCAAACTAATTGATAATTTCCGCTCGGATTGAATGTAAAATTCGATGGATCCCATGAATCGACAAGAACAACACAAAGACAAAACGAAACAATCAAATGAAACATGAGAACGACTATATAGAAACAAAATAATAATCGTATACTTTCTGCACTCGCATTTTATATTTAAAAAAATTGAGGATTAGTTTAAATTACAACACAATTTGTTTGCACGATGATTAAATATTTCTCCGTAGTTTAGTTTCTGTTATGTGAATGAATGCAGTCTCAAGAGGATGTGTACTCGGAAGAAGTCCTGAATGCACTTCGAATATTTTGCTTTCATATTAATGATAAAACTATAATCTACCGAGAATAGGTAAATGTTGATGTTAGCTTGTCTTCTCAGGCGGACAAATTCTGTATTCTTTTAATAACATTAAAAGTCCGCAGTATACTCATAGTGCATTACCACGACTAATTTTTCACTTCAAAGATTAATTGTCCTTGCTCCGCTTTCTACTATCATAGGCATATTCTATCTGAACTGCTTTCCTTTCATACTGTTTATATTTTCAAGGTAGTATATATTCTCTTTCATCTAATTAATATCATTTCTTGATCGTGCTTATAAGCAGTGTTAGTGTTGTTAATAAATAACAAAAAGAAAATAATAAACTAGTATTTTTTTTCTTTTATTTCGAGAAATATGTCTGAGACCGTCATTAATTCTGTTTCATGTTGGTTAAATTATCTATGTGCGATACCAATGATTGTATTAGGTATTATTGGAGCTATTTTAACTATCATTGTTTTCATCAAAGAACCTTCATTTCGTCGAAATTCAACAGTTAACTATCTTCTTGCTAATGCCATCATGACAGCAATACATCTACCTTCTATTTATTTACAAAGTATTCTCGTCGATGGATTCAATCTCGGTGTTTTCAATACAAATGATGCTGCTTGCCGAGAACATAATTATTTATTATATGTTACAACTGTACCAACAATTCTTTTTCCATGTTGGGCTGCATTCGATCAATATATTCTTACTAATCGACATGCAACTATTCGACAACGATGGAATTCAATGCGTTTTGTTCGATTAACTATTATTGGAACTATTATCATCGCAGCCATTGTTTATATTCCAATTATTTTCATTAGTAAAAGTATTAATAATGTTTGTACTTATATCGATAGTCCATATACAACATTTCATAATTATGTTTCAACACCTCTTGCTTATGCAGTTATTCCTCTTATTTTAATCGTTGTTTTCACTTATGGAACAGTGAAAAACCTCAAAGCAATTAACTTTAATAACCGTCAAAATCGTTTAACAAAACAAATACGTCGCATGTTAATTCCACAATTGATTGTTTTGAGTGTATCGGGTATTCCGTTTGGTTTCCAAACAGTTTATTTACAATATACAAATGAAATGGAAAAAAGTCTTGTTCGTCAAGCGGTCGAACATTTATTCATTCAAATTATTCGTCTCTTTTATCATTGTAATTTCGTTTGCACATTTTATATTTATTTATTTATGTCAAGTGAAGTGAGAAGAATTCTGAAGCGTGTTATTATGAAATATCTTGGAAAGAATGTAGTCTCATCTACTAATGGCAATATAGTCACGATTAATTTACAAACTATGAAAACATCAAATCCATAGTAGTTATTTTTCAAGATTTTATTGAATAAAATTAAAAAATTTTGAAAAGAGGATAGAAGTCATTGAATCAGAAAAAGACTGGTGACGACGATGGTTAATGCACCAGCAATAAAACCTGTTTTCATCGTTGAACCTGTGTTGCAGAAATCTGTGTTACAACAGTATAGATTATCACTGACGTCTTCGTTGTTAGAACTACTCTCATTACAATTTATTCCGTAAAATCCACGAGAAACAGCATTATTGTTAGCTTTATGTACGGATTTCTAGAAAATAAAACTTGTGAATAAATTACAAATACCAAGAAATTACAGTAAAACCTCTCTTACTGAACACCCCTCCTTTATGATCAACCAATTATACTGAACACCCTGTGGTCCCACCGACCGATTTTTGCTGTATTTGACCCCCTCGTATATGATCCCCTCGTGATTCTGACTGTGAACGCTTTTTTCTTGTCCCCACTGTATAAGTCAACCTGTATAAAGTGAACAAATATGGGTGTCGTCATCTATCACAAAGTTATAATCTTTCATTTGATTGGACAGTACTGTGATTGGTGTGAAAAGAGAAGGAAAGAGAAGAGAAAAATTAATTGTTTAACTTGTCGATTGAATATTATGTCTCGTCGAGATCTTTCTCTCGAAGAGAAAATTAATCTCATTAAGGAGAAAGAAAGTGGTTTATCGCATCGACAATTAAGTGAACGATTTCAGGTTTCAGTAGGTGCAGTTTCGAATATTCTCAAAAGAAAAGCCGAATATACAGGTTGATAGGTCATTATCTGTTAGTGGATTAATTAATGAAGATCTCGAAAATAGTGAAGAGTTACCAGGTGAAGAACCACCTTCTCTAGCTGAATCACTAGAACTCGTTCGTCGACTTCGTCTATTATCTACAACTCAACAACCAGAGATACATCCATTCATAATTCAATTGCAATCAAAACTAACTGATGTTTTACTTGATTCTCAAGTATCGAAGCAGAAATCCATCTTCGATTACTTTAAAACTGTGAATATGTCTTGAATGTTGAAACTTTAGCAATAAAAAATATTTTTTTTATAAATGAATGGATAAATTGACTTTCAATAAATACCTGCTTATCAATAGAAAGGAACAAAACGTGTTTTTGGACTTCTAATGAGGTTTTTTACCTTAGCCCCCTCGTTAATGATCACCCTGTTTATCTGAACGTTTTGGGAAAGTCCCGTTGGTGTTCACATTAGAGAGGTTTTACTGTACATACAAAACAATAAGATGTGTTCGAAGAAATTTTAGTGTGAGTTACGCCAGAACCTGTTTTTTTGAATGATGGACCACAACCATCAGTGCCATACGAGCACTGGTAACATTGAATAGCTTGTGATTCATGTTGAATTACTAGATAAAATTCATCAAGTATATAAATATTCCTTTAATTAAAGAATGTCTAAGACCTACTGAGAACAATAAAGCATGTAAACAGTAGAGTGAGTTTCATTGTCGTTTTAACTTCTCAAAGATGTGAATGCATGAGAGAAAATTAACTGAATTTATACCCCAATTGTTGTTATGGAATGGAATTGTTGATAATAAATATTGACTAACAGATATGTTTCTACACAACAAGTGAAAGTCGATTAGTTACGTTTAATAAAGAGCATATTAAGTTTCTTATATAAATTTGCTTGTCTTTCAACATCGTCTTGAACGAAATCTGAAACTTCTTTATTTGACTTTCTTCGATATATCAAGGACGTCTTTTGTTTCCAAAAGTGATGCAGTGAAAATACACAACATCTCTTGAGAGATTTCAACTTTCACTATAATGAGATGACGTAGTTAATGAACAAACGAATCAATGATTAATTCGATCTTTACACTTGTTGTTGCCTTCATCTTTTTTTTTTGATTATTATCAAAAGGGTCAACATTCGGTCACATTGTCGTTTTTTCGTTCTTTCGTATTTTACATTACATATTGAAAAAGAAAAATGTCTACTCCCTAAAGATAATGATGAACTATTCGTGACAATTGTATATTTTTTTCTCTTTCCTCTCTTCTTTCGATGCACAACGAGAGAAAAAAAACTCTTCATTTGAACTGTTCGTTGTCAAGGTGGAGATTATTCATTCGTAGCATCGGATTGTTTTGTATACACAAATAAATAATGACAACTTTTACATTGTATAAACCATTCCTTGATGCTTATATCAAAGGACATCCTGATGTAGCTAAAGTCGTACGTAGATATTCGAAATTCATTTTCGTTTTTTTTTTTTGAAAAAAATTGTTTTTCTAGCTTTGTCATTACAATGCGTTAGCTGAATGGAATCAAATAAAAACGAATGAAGAATTAATAAAGTCAAATATTGAAAAATATCTTCAAATATTTCAACAATCGAATCCGGTTGAAAATGAACCGACAACGACAACAACGGTTCGTAAACGAATGATTTCATCCGATGACGATGACGACATAAAACTTCACGATCCTCTCTACGATCCCGATGCAGTTATACCCGTTGAACCGACATTTTCCAAGCGACTTCCACGTAAATCAGCTCACGAGCCCGATGATCCATCGCAACCGTGGGTTATTCGCGGCATTGAAAAAGCCAAAGCCCGTATCGAAGCTCACAAAGCCAAACTCGAAGCTAAACGTCTCGCCAAAGAAAATCGAGTCAAAGCTCCAGCTCAAGAAGCGCTCGTACAAGAAATTCAAGAAATCGGCGAACGTATTGCCAATTTAATTCAAGTGAAAAACATGGGCATGTCAACCGAAGAAACGAATCACACGCTGAAGAAATTAATTCAACAGAAGAAAGAACGTTCGACAGAATTGAGTCTCCTTCGATCGAAACAACGTGCCGGTCTACGTTATCGTGCACGACGAAAAAAACGGCTCGAAAATCTCTGCACAACCGATCCGGAAGTTGCGGGCGAACTTTTGAAATTGTACAAACCGTCGACTATATCCGTGCAAAGTATTGACAATGTTTCGCCGGATCTTTTGCAAACAATTGAAGAAATCGCCATTGTCGGAGGAATAACGGACTTGAATTCGAAATACGGTGCATCCGTACAGCCGTGTACGACGACTTTGGATGAATTGAGAGCGAAGGTTAAAGAACGAGGCTATGAAATTCGACGATTGTCGACTTTTTATCGGTAGAAAAAAAAGCGATTTTTGACGAGAAATGAGAGAAATTCATTGTTTTTAGTCTCCTGCCAGCAGGTATTTTCTCTGAAGACGGGAAAAAACATTCGACACCAACACCTGTTCGTTTACGAAAACTTCAAGGTTTAGATTTGCCCAAACATTTAGACTCTCATTTCGTCTCAGCAACTTTACGTTACATCAAAGATCTCGCCGGAACATTCGGCAATGATTGTGTTTTCTATCTTGTTCAAGACACCAAATCATCGATTCGAATCGGTCGGCCGGCAGCTCGAGGTCATTCACCGTTAATGTTACGTCTCGATTATCAAACCTGTTCAGCAAATTCAACGTTAATTCCCGAGTCAGTTCGACATCAACTAAAACCAACAGTTTACTCCTCGTGTCTAATCGATGACGCAGGTTCGGTCACGGATTCCGGTCCGACTTACATTTCGATTCGTTCGGCAAAACACGATCGAGTCTCGATCGATTGCGAAGAAGTCGATTTCGATCGTGTCGTTAAACTAAAAGAATTCGAACGCACAGCTCGAAATCATATCGGCGAAGTCAAACCGATCATCATCATGAGCTCCGATCTCATCGATCCGTTGGATTACACACGTTTTCGTAAGACACTCTATTTTGCAATAAAAAAATTCAAAACCTACAATCTCGACGCGTTTATTCTCGTCACACAAGCGCCAGGCCAATCGAATTTCAATATCTCTCAACGACGTTTAGCCATTCTCGCTCAAGATCTCACCGGTCTCGTGCTTCCACACAATCATTTCGGCACACATTTGAATATCAGCGGTCTGACCGTCGATGCCGATCAAGAGAAATTGAATTTCAAGAAAATCGGTGATGTTCTCGCGGATATTTGGAACATGAATATGATCGATCGACAGCAAATTGTCGCGGAATATATCAATCCACCCTCATCGGCTGATGAAATGACGAGATTTATCGATACTCAATTTACATTAGACTCACTCATCGATCAGATTTGTGATGAAGATGAAGAAGTTCCACTTCATCAACGTATTCAACGTTCTCGACCGACGATTTGTCCGAATTTTACCGGCAACGACGACGACACGAAACCAGCGCCAGTCTATGATATCGATGAATATTGGTGTGCAACACATGTCTTTCAAACTCAATACACAATCCAAATCATTCGCTGTACAAAACCGGAATGTTGTGGTCCGTGGCGTTCGAATTACATTCAAGTATTTCCGCATCGTTTTCTCCCGCCACCTGTTCCGTTTCATCGGTCATCACGCGGGGTTCGTGTTGCCGAAATCGAAGCGTCCTATGCCGACGAAAAACCCGACTCGCCGTACTACGGTTCGCTGTTTCAACGTATTCAATTTCACGGTATTGTCGTTCGTGATACGAAAGTTCCGCTGATTCCGTTCGATGCATTTTGTCCATCGATTCAGTCGAATCTTCAGTCACGTATCTGTTCGATTTGTAAACAATATATTCCGTCGATTTTACGTTTGAAAAATCATTTTCGTGTTCATCAACAACGATACGCATTGAAATCTTCGGATTGTATGAAAACGAATAAATACGATGATGAAAACGACGAACAAGATCCAATTGATCCGAGTGATTTACCAAGATCGCAGGGTGATCGAAGTTCGAATGGTCTTTGTTTGTTTACCGATATGAAAGAATGGCTGAAACCGGACTTCGAAGAAGATGTTATTGTGGAATCGAAACCGAAATCAACAGCGGCTGCAGCTATGGCGGCTATTCGACGAGAGAAACAATTGCAAGCCGAAACAGCAGCTGCTCTTGCCGATCGAACTGTGGAATCAGTTGCGACGATTTCAGTTGACAATGCTCTTTCGTTGAACGAGGATAGCAATCAAATGCCGGAAATCAAAATCGAAACTGAAGATGTCACTGAAGCGATCGAACAATTGAATGTTACCGATGATATTATTAGCGAAAGTTACGATGATCTTAGCGATTTAATTGACAAAATTTGATTGTTTCATTTTTCTTTTTATAAATAAATAAACAAACGTAGATTTCAACAATACAAATGGGAGGAAAATATTTGAAAAGAGAACGAAGAAAAAAGAAAGGCGTACATGCTTCGATTCATTTCATGTGTGTGTCGTGAAATGGATGAAACGATTGAGTATCGTGTTTATCGTCGACGATGGTTGCAATTATTGATTTATTTCTTAGCAACATTTACAAACGCTATACATAATATGACATTTGCTCCGATTCAATCGGAAACAAGCGAATTTTTTCATATAACAACAACTCAAGTCAATGCTCTCGCTATTGTCTTTCAATTTTTCTACGTTCTTGGCACGATTCTATCGATATGGATCTATCGAGTGTCAACATTACGTATGGGCATGTTGATTGGTAGTATTTTCAATCTCGGAGTTTTTATTCGATTATTTGCTTTGATTACACCATCTCAAGGTTATGCAGCGTTGATTATAGGTCAGATTTTACCGGCGATTGCAACGCCTATTTTTATGAATATCACGGCATTATTTGCAGCACGTTGGTTCGCACCAAAACAACGTGATTTAGCTACGTCGATTGGATCGATGGCTAATCCATTAGGTTTAGCAATTGGTTCGCTTATTCCATCGTTAATTGTCACAAAAGATTATTCATCGAGGTCATTTTTTATTCTTCTCATAGTTGAAGCTGTTTTCACGGCCGTGATTTCAGTTCTTGTCATTGTTATCTGTCGATCTGAACCACCAACACCAACATCATCTATTGAACAACAACAACAAAATCTACCATTGAAACTCAAAGAAAACTTTCTCAATCTCGTTAAAAATCGTCATTATTTAATTTTACTCTTTAGTTTTTCGATTGGTCTTGCACTTTTTTGTGCTATAACAAGTCTACTCGCTCAACTTGTTGAACCAACAGGATATTCAAGTGACGATGCCGGTATATTCGGTGCAATTATTATCATAGTTGGACTTATCAGCGCATTTCTAGTTGGTTTAATCATGGATCGAACACATGCCTATCGTCTTATCTTAAAAATTCTCTTGACCGGTGCTTGTGCATCGGCAATCTATTTTGTTTTAATTCTTCAACCGAATAAATTCTATCCATTGGCTGTTTCCATTGGTCTCATGGGCTTTTTCCTATTACCAATGTTACCCGTTTCATTTGAATGTGCAGTCGAATGTACGTATCCAATTCGTGCTGAATGGTCGACTGCACTGTTACTTTGTATTGGAAATGTGTTAGGCGGTGTTTTTATTCTTATTCTTGGTCATTTGATTACATTATCGCCTTTGACAACATCAGGAATTATAATAACACCAGCTTCGATATTCATTCTTTGTTGTTTTATCATTGCTGCAATAGTTTTATATGGATATCGTGGTCCTTATCTACGACTCGAATCTGAACGACAAGCTTGTCAAGCATCTACCAATGACACTGCTATGTTATCATTATAAGATTCTCTCGTGTGTTTTTCTTTACGAACTTGAACATCCTAAATCGTTATTTTTTCTGTTGCTTTCGCAAAATATTTCAAATATTTATCTGATAAAAAATGATAAGAAACTAACAAAGATCTTATGAATTCAGTTATACTTTGTCCTTAGTTTTTCTATTCACGAAATGACGAAAAATCTGTGTGTAAGGTGTGATAAGGCAAAAGCAGTTTTGAAATGTGGAGGATGTTTACAAAGACTTTGTTCAGAAGATTTCACTAGTCATCGACAAGAGTTAAATGAACAATTCAATGAAATTGAAAATAATCATGAAAAACTTCGACAATTGATCAATGAAGAAACAAATCCATTGATTGAACAAATAAATCAATGGGAAAACGAATCAATTGACAAGATTAAACAAAAAGCTGATGAACTGAGACAATTACTGTCAAACCAAATGAAGAAATACAAATATCGAATCGAAGAAAAACTCAATGTTTTGAATGATCAATTGAAACAACGAAAAGAAGAAAATGATTTTGTTGAAAATGAACTCAACGAATGGAAAGATAAACTTGTGAGATTGAAAGAAGAATTCAACCGACCAAAACATATTAAAATCGAAGAAGATTCAACAATATTGATCAAGAATCTTTCAGTGAATATATCTTCCGGTAGAATGTCTGTTACCGGTTCACAATCCATGTTAAATATTCAACGTGCATTCAATTGGAAAGAAAATGGAATAACTGTTGCTGGTAGTCAAAGCTATGGAACAAGTTTAAGTCAATTGTATTATCCGTGGGATGTTTTTATTGATTCTGATCAAAGAATATTAGTTGCTGATCAATCAAATAGTCGAATAATACAATGGACAAACGATGCAACCAGTGGTCAGCTGATTGCCGGTAGTAAAACTCGAGGAAGTGAAAATAATCAATTGTATTATCCATCGAATGTGATTGTCGATAATCAAAATGAATATTTATTCATATCTGATCGAAGAAATCAACGAATTGTTCGATGGTCAAGATGCCATAGTCGACGAGGAGAAATTATTCTTTCAGATATCAATAGTTCAGGTTTAGCCATGGACAATGATGGAGATCTTTATGTTGCAGATTTAGATAAAAATGAAGTTCGACGCTATAAAATTGGCGAAACAAATGGAACGTTAGTTGCTGGTGGAAATGGTGCTGGCAGTCGATTCGATCAATTCAATGGTCCCTATTTCATATTTGTCGATGACAATAAATCGGTGTACGTTTCAGATTATTATAATAATCGTGTTATGAAATGGATGGTGAGTGCAAAAGAAGGTGTTGTTGTTGCTGGTGGAAATGGAAAAGGAAATGGTTTTGAACATTTATCCGGTCCTCGAGGATTAGCTGTTGATGAGATGGGGAACGTCTATGTTGTTGATCAAGGTAACAATCGTGTTATGTATTGGTCGAATAAAAGTAAAAGTGGCAGTGTTATAGCTGGTGGTAATGGAAGAGGTGGACAAATGAATCAATTGAATGATCCAATTGGTTTGTCATTTGATCGAGAGAATAATATTTATGTTGTTGATTCGGGTAATCATCGTGTACAAAAATTTTGTTGTAAATAAAAAAGAAAAAGATGTGATTTAAAAATGATTCAATGTCCTTCTGGTTTGATGAGTATCTTATTAGAGATGATTTCGGGTGAATGTTAAAATCTTTCAAGAGATGTCGTGTATTTCAAATTATTAATAGCTTATATAAATGTATGACTTTTGCAAACTAAATATTCTGATATGTTTGCCTCCTTGAAATATCGAACAACATCAGATAAGGATGTCAAATTTTGTTCGAAACTGTATTGAAGACAAGCAAGTTTATATAAGAAATTTAATATTTTGAATGAAAAGTAATATCAATCGACTTTCTCTTCCATTATCGAAACAAATCTGTTAGTCAATATTTATTATCAACAATTCGATAATAATGATCCAGTATAAATTTGACTGATCTTCTCTCGTATACTCTCATTTTTACAATACTAAAGTCATGAAATTCTTTCTACTCTTTGTATGTTATATTTTTCTCAGTAAGCTTCAGACATTCATTAATTAAAAGCATATTCACATACTTGATGAGTTTCATTTAGTAATTCAACATGAATCAAAAGCTCTTCAATGTTACCAGTGTTCGGAGGGCACTGATGGTTGTGGTCCATCATTCAAAGAAACAGGTTCTGGCGTAACTCACGATAAAACTTCTATGGAAGCGTGGCATTGTGCTGTATGTAATATCTTCATGTTTGCAACTTATTTACAAGTTTTATTTTCTAGAAATACGTTCATAAACCTAACAATAATGCTGTTTCTCGTAGATTAGTACAATCTTGCAACGAGAGTATTTCTAACAACGAAGGAATCGATTATAATCTATACTGTTGTAAGACTGATTTCTGCAACACAGGCTCAACGATGAAAACAGGTTTTATTGCTGGTGCATTAACCATCGTCATCATCAGTCTTTTTCTGATTCAATGACTTTTATTCTCTTTTCAAGTTTTTTAATTTCACTCAATAAAATCTTGAAAAATAACTACTATAGATTTGATGTTTTCACAGTTTGTAAATTAATCGTGACTATATTGCCATTAGTAGACGAGACTACATTCTTTCCAAGATATTTCATAATAACACGCTTCAGAATTTTTCTCACTTCACTTGACATAAATAAATAAATGTAAAATGTGCAAACGAAATTACAATGATAAAAGAGACGAATAATTTGAATGAATAAATGTTCGATCGCTTGACGAACAAGACTTTTTTCCATTTCATTTGTATATTGTAAATAAACTGTTTGAAAACCAAACGGAATACCCGATACACTCAAAACAATCAATTGTGGAATTAACATGCGACGTATTTGTTTTGCTAAACGATTTTGACGGTTATTAAAGTTAATTGCTTTGAGGTTTTTCACTGTTCCATAAGTGAAAACAACGATTAAAATAAGAGGAATAACTGCATAAGCAAGAGGTGTTGAAACATAATTATGAAACGTTGTATATGGACTATCGATATAAGTACAAACATTATTAATACTTTTACTGATGAAAATAATTGGAATATAAACGATGGCTGCGACGATAATAGTTCCAATAATAGTTAATCGAACAAAACGCATTGAATTCCATCGTTGTCGAATAGTTGCATGTCGATTAGTAAGAATATATTGATCGAATGCAGCCCAACATGGAAAAAGAATTGTTGGTACAGTTGTAACATATAATAAATAATTATGTTCTCGGCAAGCAGCATCATTTGTATTGAAAACACCGAGATTGAATCCATCGACGAGAATACTTTGTAAATAAATAGAAGGTAGATGTATTGCTGTCATGATGGCATTAGCAAGAAGATAGTTAACTGTTGAATTTCGACGAAATGAAGGTTCTTTGATGAAAACAATGATAGTTAAAATAGCTCCAATAATACCTAATACAATCATTGGTATCGCACATAGATAATTTAACCAACAGGAAACAGAATTAATAATATCTTCAGTCGTCGACATAGTTTTTCAAATGAAATGATTAAATCACGGTAGTTATTATCATCTCATAATTAGTGTAATGCTACTTTTGAGAGATCATTATCTGAATAGAATGTGGAGATTAATTAATATTAATAGTTCATATTATACAACTATTTATAGTTTCAGCTAATAAATTATGCGGTTAACATGATATGAGTAAGAAAGAACATAAAGAAATCTTGACTCTCAATTACTTCCGAAGTATTTCGACGAAAAGCTTTTTTTCAGCGAATTTCATTCATAAATAAATCGAAAAACTCTTGATCGTTATTTCTGTCTGATAAATACCCGTAGATTTATATTGGATTTTCATACAGCTGTCGACAAATGAATCAGCTTGTTCTGTTTTTGTGTCTGTGTATTGCATATTGTTTTGGTAATTCAATATTTCTCTATAATTTTTTTAAAATGAATATAAATCTGTTTTTGTTTACAGCTAATGAACAATATCAATGTGTTATTTCTCATGATTTGAAGGTGGCATCTTGGAGACCATTAAATTCTTTAGGTGGATATCAACAAAACTGTGATAGTTTCGGATATGTTCCAGTGGTGAAAAATAACTATGTGTTCTATAAAATAATGATATCAGGAACGCAACTCAAAGAAGTAAACCGAGATTTTCATGTAATGCAAAAGTTCTTGTGTTTTTTTTATAGGCTGAGTTTTATTTCTATAATGGTGCTTCAAGTGAAACCATGTGTCTTTTGTTAATAGTAGATGATGAAATTTATCCTTCTGATAGTGCTCAGTGTCTAAACGGAGGTATAATTTAGTCAACATTCTGAAAAAAAATCGTTTTTTCTGCTAGGAATTCGATGGTCTAAACAAATCTATGGTGATGGTCTTTTTCTAAAAATCGATCATATAAACGCGAATTTTTCCACAATTCTCCGTAAAATGGCGAGTGAATCCGAGACAGAAGATTTTCTAATCAACAATTCTTTCGATTTAGAGTTCATCTTGCGATGACGGACGTTACTATGATATCTATATCTGGCAACCGAAATCTTTAGTAGATTACTCAACTGGTATTTGCAAAGTTCATGATGTCGATTGTCGTGGAACAGCAACAGATGTGCAATCTGAATTTGTTCAAACGAGCGGACGAGTAAACTGAATTAATACGAGTCTGAAATATATGATTGTGAGTTTTATTTCAAGGAAATTTGCGAACCATTACCTCTAAAAACAACAACAACGACTACAACTACAACGACAACAACAAGAATTCCATCTACTGCTTTCAAATGTAGTATTTACGAAAATGTTTATATTGAAACATGGTTTCCAGCAGCATATTCAACAAGTGTACCGCCCAAACCTTATCGATCATGTTACGGAACAAGTTCAACCTTTCAGCTGATTAAAAATGATTATATCAACTACCTACTACAAACAGATGGCCTGACAATTCAACAAGTTTGTTATTCAAGACAACGAATTTTTCATTGACTTTTTTCATATAGTTAACCTTACATTTATTCGATCCGATATCATCTGAACTTATCTGCAATATTTCAGCTGTTAGTACCAACATTCGTCATTCACAATACTGTGATCAAAATGGTAACGAACCTCAAACTTACACCCACTATCATCAAAATGACACGAAATTCTTTTGTCTAGGACTTGCGCCAACAATTATTCAAACAGGAACACATTATACATGGACTCTCAAATATCCTTTAGCAAATTTTACAACAAACGTAACCATTGATGTAAGCATATAAGTATAGCACAAAACAAAATCGAAATATATCGGTTGAATTGATTTTTAGACGAGCGTATTTATCGGTCGATACGTCATTGATAATTATCTTGAACCGGAGTTAGTTTCTCAATCGAAAGGCGTTTGTGTTCACGAAGATTCATGCACAACAATCGATGTCTCCAGTTGAAATCAAAATCGAACACATGTCTCCTTATCTTAATCCTGATCGCTTCCTTTTTTTTTATGATAAATTCTCTGAAATTATTGTTTTTCGTTTTCGACGAAAAAAGACAATAAAATTTTATAATCTATTTCAGATAAATCAGACATAAATGTCTATCTTGCAATTCTTCGTATTGATTTTATTTATTTGGTATTTACCCGGTAACTTAGTTCGATCGGATAATCCAATTTACAAATGTGTGGCTACTGGTGATCCTCATCTCTATACTTGGGAATATCAGGGTCAAGGCTTATCACATAATGGTATCTATCAAGACTGTTATCGAATCGGCTATTATCCCCTCATAAAAAACGAATATTTTCATTTGAAAATCAAAGTCGAGGGTCTAATAATGACCAATGTAAAAGATTTTTGATTTTGTCATATATTTCTATCAGGTTTCGCGTATGTTTTAGTTTGAATTATATTTTTTCGATGGTATATCAAAAACACCATTTTGTTTCATCAGTTCGATCTGTTCGAATGTTATTGTGCATAATTCTGAACAATGCCAACGCAATGGTGACATATAAACATAGATATTTTATTTAGTATCCAAAATAAAAGTTTTTATTTTAGGCATTGAATGGGACATCAATCGATATGGCAATTATGCAGTAACGCGAATAAATTATGCTAAAGCGAGCTTTCATACGATCCTTACAGCGACCGTAAAATCGAACTAAAGACTCAAAAATTAAATGTAAATCGTATTTCTTTAGGAATATGGTCCAGGTTGTGAATCGTATTATATTATTGAAGCTTTTCTTCCACGCTCGATCGCTTCAAATTCAACAGGTATCTGCACTTTCCGTGATCCACATTGTCTTCTCAATGAACGAGCCGTTCAAATTAGACGTTCCACTGAAAATGACACGCCTACATTAAGAACAATTACGCCTAACGAAGCACAAGCTGCTTGCCAAATTCATATCGATGCTTTTCTCTCAAAAACTCATCGATCGGCAAGTGCACGTAGTGAGCAATTGAATCAAACAATTGCAACTATGCTCGCTGATTGTGAAACAGATGTGATACTAACTGGAAATCTTGAGGTTACAAATTGTCTAGAATAAAAAATAAAGTTCTTGTAAAAAATAACAACGTGTATAATATAGGTAGCAAATGGTGCTGTTAATACTTTATTAATTGAAGATCTCATTTCGGGATTAGATTCGATCGATGCAATTCAAACAGCAGTTAATACCGGCATTCAGAATGGTCTTGTCATGATGGATCAAGCTGCTGAAGTAGCACAAGCTCGAATTTCACAATTATTTGATCCAACAACAACAGTCGCAGTTGATGCAACAACAACAGACGTAGTTGATACAACGACAACGATAGGTCCTCTTATTTCAGTTGCTTGTAATATCTTTCAAAATGTCTATGTTCAAACTTGGCATACGCAAGATCAAGTTCTTCCACCCTCTCGATCTTGTTTCGGACAAGCAACAAGTTTTCATTTGATTAAAAATAATTACACTGAATATATCTTAGAAACCGATGGTTCAGTTATCGAACAAGTTTGTTTTTTCATCGAACAAATTCTTGTTGATTTTGTTTTTAACTTCACAATTTAGTTAACATTGATTCTATTCGATGAATCATCAACAGAAATCTGCAATGTCTGGATGACACAGTCAACAATCGGATGGAGTTCTTGTACACAAAATGGTAAATGACGCGAATTATCCAAAATAATTATTGTCTCTCGCTTTTATATTATAGGAATCAAACCAACATTAATACGTTCGGGTACACATGAAACATTGACAATTAATTATTCGGCAGGACATTTTACAACAACTGTGACACGAGATGTGAGTTTACAATATTTGTGTTTAATGAATCGATTCGATTCGTTTTTTTTTTCTTCGTATAGCTCGGTGTGTTCGTAGGTCGATTCGTTATCGAAAGCTCTCTACCACTGGACACAGCTACTCATTCAGCTGGTATCTGCAATTTACTTTCATATTGTGCTGCATAATCAAAATGACATTTCCACTATAATCAAGATTTTAAAAATAAATATGCGCCTGAATTAGTTTTTAATCAGATTATAGAAAAGGATTTTGTTGTTTTTTTTTAAGCTGACCGAGATATTTATTTGAAAGAAGATTAAAGAAAATTAATTTGTAATGTTATTATTGATGTTTAGTTCGAATGAGATTGTTGTGTGCGCTGGTGTCACACGATTGATGGGAATCAGTCGATCGACAATTTCTTTGATCGGTCGTCGAACTTCATTTGATATGTAGAAATAAATATAAAATGTACAAACGAAATTCACATGATAGAATAAACGTAAAATTTGAAGAATTAACGTTTCAATTGCCGAACGAATCTCACTTTTTGGCACATCGGCTGTATATTCTAAATAGAATGATTCTAAACCAAACGGAAAACCTGATACAGCAAGAAACACCACTTGAGGTGTCATCATTCGACGTATTTGTCGTTCCAAATGAGTATGTCGATTGGCGATAATTGTCGAACGAAGATTTTTGAGAATTTCATGCATAAAAAATGCAACTAATATAACAGGTAGAATCGTGAACACTAACGGCGTACAAACGTAATTATTCAATTGTCGAACAAAAAGAATTTCAATTGAACAACCGTACGCATTGATATTCGTTAGAATAAAAACGGGCAAATAGAAAATTAACCAGAATAAGATCGTACCGAAAATTGCACGTCGAACAAAACGCATTGAACTCCAACGATGACGAAAATTCGCATCACGATTCGTACATGCATATTGATCGAATGCTGCCCAACAAGGAAACGAAATTGCTGCCGCTGTTGTGACATAGAGAAAGTAATTAAATAATTTGCATGAAATATCATTTTTCATCATAATGTACGTTTCAAAGCCACTAGCAAGAATAATTGCTAGATAAATTGTTGGTAAATGAATGATAGTCATGATGGCTCCAGCAAGAAGATAAGTTATTGTAGGATTATTCCAAAAGACAGGTCTTTTAATGAAAATAATGATCGTTAATATCGATCCAATTATACCGAATGTAATGATCGGTACGGCGAGAGTAAAATTTAAATAACGAGAAATTGTGTTCAAAGTTGCTGCCGTATTTGACATGACGTCTTTTAGTATATCTACTTAGAATAAATCTGACACAGAACATTTTTAATATAAACTCTTTTATTTGAATATAAAAGGAAACAAAAGACGCTCGATGTTAAATACTCTGGTTTTCCTAGGAGATTGTGGAACGAAATCGACCACGATCTTGATACGCAATTCCATAATGTCCCGTATTCGGTGGATAGTGGAAACTCGAACACAATAATCTCGTAACGCTGTATCCATTGCAAAGTGTTCATGCGGTCGATACGAAGAACAAATCTGATTATTTTCTATGCAGGTGACGATTGATCTATTTTCTTTTCGATTCGTCTTTTATTGAATAAAAACTTTACAAACGTTAAATGCAAAGCAATACAACAAAATTATTGATGAATATGTTGTCGACATCGTGTTATTGAATCGTTGAATATTTTTCTATAGAGTTCTGAAGGTAGAACAAATACAGCAAAGACAAGCATTGGTGGTGTAAAAGAAATCAAATAACCACAAAGATATAGCCAAGGATTTTCCGATGGATCAACGCATCCAGATATTAATGACATGATTAAACGAGGCAAGGCTAAGAGAAGCAAAATAAAAGGACTGATTAACAATTGTTTATGTTCACGTATTTGATTGATAACATGCTCTTTGAAGGATTTTTTATTTGTTTGTGCGGTCGATCGTCGTCGAGCTGTACCAAAAATAATGAATAAAGCAGAGAAAAGATTGACAAGAAATGGTACGATAAGATGAATAAATAAAGTAATTGTATTATAAGTTTGAACAGAACGAGAATATCGAATAACACACAAAACATTATGTTCATTTTTCATTGTCATATTCATTGTCAAATTATTACTGATATTCATGGGATTATATCTCTGAGTTATATGTTCGAATAATTCATGATGTATTGGCTCATGAACAATAGTACCCATGATAAAAATAAGTAAAATGAAAATCACCCATCGAGCTGTATGTCTACTCACTTTCTGATTAAAATTAACTCCTTTTGATACGTTTATCGTTCGTTCAATAGCAACACAAGCATTTAACCAACCATCTAAATATAAACAAAGTTTTAGAATAGGACCAATAAATGCACAATCTATTCGAAGAATAGGTGAACGAACAATTGAATATAACTGAATAAAAACAACAAACCAAAATTTGATTGTAAACATAGTAATTGTTAGGAGAGAAGTAATTGAAGATGCTAATAAATATATTCCACAACCGACTTTTCTTAATTCTTTATTAGAAAATGTTATTAAAGAAAAGATACCATTGATGAAACCAATAACAAACATAATCATAGTGAGGCCAGCAGCTGTTTGTATCAAAGTTGATTGCTTTTGAAATGATATATTCGATTGAATCTTATTCCGTAAAATATCATCAATTGTCAAACCAATTCCTTTCGTAAACAAACTACATTGATCACCAACAACACAACTACTATGTTTCTTGTTGATTCGATTGAGAGTGATATTATGTGGACCAGTAACAAGTAATGTAAAAGATCCTCTCACATTTGGATCAAATGTTGTTACCACAAGAATATATACATGATTTGCCTCGAGATAATCTCCTAATTGGAAATGATATTGACCACAAGTGAAATTGCTCTGAATGAATAAATTTTGATTTGGATATGATGGATCGAAATTGTTTTTGTATAAATATCCATAGAGTAGAATACTTGTATTTGTACCGATATCGAATGTATATGAACCATTATATTTTATATTGATTTCAATAGTTTCATAATGATAATTTCCTTTTCCACATATTCGTGGATAAACTTGAGTTTCTTTTGTTAGTTCTGATGTATAAGTTGCTCGAAGAACTAATGAAAATTTCAGTCGAATGACGAAAAAATCAATTCAATATTAGACTTACTAATCGGATTGAAAGTAATATTATTGGGACCAAATACCAACATTGAAAAATTATCTTTCGAGATCGAAGACAGTGATTCACAGATCAGTATGTATGTTACACTCGATTGCAGTTCACTGATGATTTTAAATCCACTATTAGGACAGCCACTCAAGCTATTAGTGATTAGTCTTTCATAGGGGATAAATTCGTTAAAATGTTCTTTATACAAGTGGCCCATTATATCGTTGATACTGCCGATAGTTGACAATGTATAATTGCCTGATTGAACGACATTGATCTGTACGGGTTCATAATAATAATCCTCAGGTAGAATATATTCATGACATTTAGATGTAATTGGAGTCCACTTTGGTGAATATAATTGAACAATTCTTGCTGGAAATTCGCCTTTATCTTAAAATACTTTTATAGTATTAAGTTCAAACTAATATTCGTATACATACTTATTTGTTTGATCTCGATTTCATCTGGTCCTTCAACAAACACAGAGAATGGACCTTGCTGATTTGTATAAGTATAAGGTGTTGTTACAATTAAAGTATATGTGATATTGAATTTCAAATAAGCAATTATTTTTAATTGATCATCGTCACACAAGTGATTACTTTGAGCGAATGAAGTATCAAGTGAATCATAAGGATTGAATTGATGTTTGTATAGATAACCATATGTATCGAAATTGCTCTCACTTGAGAACATGTAGAAACCTGATGTGTTCACATTGATCTCGAAAGCTTCGTAATAATAGTCTGGTGGTCTGCAGTTAAAACCTGTATGTTTTTGACTTTTATTATTTAATTCTGATGAATAATTCGATTGAATGATTGCTTCAGTCTTATCTACGTTCTCACAACGATATATTTCGAACGAAAATTATAAAAAAAAACTGAACTTACTTTGATATCGCATAGAAACCTTACTGGGACCGTAAACAGTTATTGAGAAATCACCTTGTTCAAGTGCTTGAGTTGTTGTTACAATTAATAGAAATGAACTATTCGCCTGACGATACAAAGTAATTTCAAATTGATAGTTATCATAACTATTATCATCTGATTCTATTGCGTTTATATTAAGATCAAATAAAGTGAAGTTATTTTCATGAATATATCCAACTAAATCTTTCGTACTATGACTTGTAATTGTATAATCTCCTTCTTCTTTCGTGTGAATTTCAATCAGTTCACAATAGTAATTTAATAATCTGCAATCCTTAAGATGATTACATCTATGACTATTCACTGATAAATTAGATGAATAGTTTGTTTGTGCAAATTCTCTAGTTTCTATTGAATATAAGATAAACTCTGTTTGTTTCTTGAAAGTTATCAAATATGATTTGTTTACCGCAAATATTATTTTTCACGACTTTTTGTATTCGACGATTATTTCGATCGGTGACATAAATATTTCCATAACTATCAAATGACATAGTTTGAGGACCAACCAATCTATTGTTTGTTGAAGGGTAACCAGAACATCCGAAAATACAACGAAAACCATTTTCATCTGAACCAATTATACGATCATTTCCATGATCAACAATAAATAGATGTTGATCACCATCGAGAACAATTCCTGTTGGCCGTTTAAGTTCGATTGTTAGTTTCGCTGATCCTTTTCCTGCAACTGTTGTTCCATTTAGTTGACCTAATCGAAATAATTGAATTCGATCATTTACAGAATCAGTAACATATAAATCTAAATTAATATCAACGAATATTGCATGAGGATAATTAAGCATATCCGATGCAGATCCTTGAAAACCTGTTCCAGCAATGATTGTTATTGTGTCATTTGACCATTTTTTATCAACTCGATGATTATAATACATTGAACAATATAAACTCCCATAAATATCCATGAAAAGACCGTAACATGTTGATGTAACATTCATAACCGATATCCATGTTTCATTTTCTACAATCCATTTATCAACACGACCATTCTCCCATCCATTGTCAACATAGATATCACCATTGGTTGTTACAAATAGTGAGAATGGATTTGATAAATTACCTGAAATAGTTTTTGTTGGATTAAGATCATTTTCATTTTGCCAAATATAAATTTCACGAGTTTGTTTATTGAGTATGTAAATTGAATTATTTGAATTGACAAAGATATACGGCATATATGTGTCTAAGAAATTTCGATCGGCAAAAGTCTTTACATTTGAATTCCAAATTGTGTTTAAACAAAATCTTGGTTGATTATACGAAAGTATCAAAACTACGAAGTAAATGAAACGATTTTCGTGATATGAAAACATCGAACAATTTTCAAACTTACGATCAGATTTCTTTGATAAAGATAGTTTTTGAACTCTATTATTTCCCGAATCCGTGACGTAAATATTTCCATAGCTATCGAATGACATAGTTTGAGGAGACGATAATTTATCGTTTGTTGAACCTTGACCAGAACATCCAAAAATACAGTGAAAACTATTTTCATCTGAACCAATTATACGATCATTTCCATGATCAACAATAAATAGATGTTGATCACCATCGAGAACTACTCCTGTTGGTCGATAAAGTTCGATTGTTACATGTGCTGACCCTTTTCCTGCAACTGTTGTTCCATTTCGTTGATTCAATCGAAATAATTGAATTCGATCATTTACAGAATCTGTAACATATAGATCTAAATTAATATCAACGAATATTCCGGAAGGTTGATTGAGCATATCCGATTCAGATTCATTTACGTCTGTTCCAGCAACGATTGTTATTGTGCCATTTGACCATTTTTTATCAACTCTATTCTTATCAGTCATTGAACAATATAAACTTTCATAAACATCGATGAAAAGACTGTAACAATATGATGGAACATTCATAACCGATATCCATGTTTCATTTTCTACAATCCATTTGTCAACATAAATATCACCATTCATTGTTACAAATATCGAACGCGGATTTGTTAAATTACCCGAAATTGTTTTTGTTGGATTGAGATGATTTTCATTTAGCCAAATATGAATTTGACCAGTTTGTCGATTGGGTATGTAAATTGAATTGTTTGAATTGACAAAGATACCATGCGGTTGTATGCCCACTAAACTTTGAGTGGGAAAAGTCGTTGCAATTGAATTCCAAGTTGAATTGGTTCGAAATCTCGGTTGATTAAACGAAAAAGTTGCAATAGTAAAATATTGCTGTTGAATGAACAAACCGATCCAAATCCGAAGAAACATTTCAAATAAAAAGATTTTTTTTTATTGTCGACATGTTTTCAAAACAAATTGTTTTGTTAATAAAAAGATAAATAACGGCATTAAATATCATCGATCAACAAATGTCTTCTATGTAAATTCTCATGATTTTTTTCTCAAATCCGATTTCATCCAAGCAAATATTACCAACTTTCAAATAGAAGAACTCAGTCGTAAACTTGTCAATTAAAATGTTGCTTATTTATTTATTTATAAATTCTTAATCTAAAAGCTCTTCTATTCGAAATACAAAAACAAAAAAAAAAGACGTCATAAGAGTAGAATAGTTTTCTCTACACAACTGTCGAGCCAAATCGACCACGATCTTGAAACGCAATTCCATAATGTCCCGTGTTCATTGGATAATGAAAACTCGAACCGAATGTATAAAAATGATTTCCACTTCGAACACAATAACTTTGCACCATTTTATCCAGTGAACCATCGTCATTCGGTCGATACGACGAAACTTCTGTCCAAAAAAATCGTGATCGTCGAGGGGTTATTGCTGCTGCATGCAGACAAAAACCACAACCGATTTGACTTGTTAAATTTTTCTCTGTATTCTCCGATATAATCGGGTCAACGTTATCCCAAATGGGTCCACAAATACCCAAATATAAAAATCCATGTTTCTTTCGAATTTCAGGATTATTCAGAAAAACATTCATTGTTTCAATAAAATTCTTCTGAAAACATGTTGTTGAATTAACAAAATTGACATCATCTTCGAATATAAATGCCCATTCATCTTCATCATCTTTGAGATCCGCAGGTATTTGATACGTCCATAGATTGATGAATGTAATTAAATTTGATGAGAATTTCTTTAATAGTGGTAACGGATTGTGATGTATACGTGAATCATTCAGAGGAATGAATGGATAACAGGAGATATCGAGAAAATTTGGTAGTGCAATTTCAATATTGTTTTTCGTTACACGATAACGTTCAGAATCACAATTTTCTGTGACGATATAAGTTTTGTATTTGGTTCGATTGGTTTTGAATTCTATTGAAATGTTTGGAACATATTTTGGTTTGTCCTTATGAAAAAATGAATAAATAATTAACAAAAGTAGACAAATAACAATAAATCGAATATAGACACGTTTCTGATGCGATTCATGAAACAGTTTATATGCCATATAGTTGACAAAATTTTCACTTCTTGTCATAATCTAAAGTAAACAATAAAAAAAGAAAGTTCCTTTTCGTTCTTAAACATTTGTTCGATTTCAGCTGCTGACATAACAACCGTGCACATTTTTTTTTTCTTCTTTTCTTTTACTTAAATGTACAAAAAAGGATTATGTAGACACTGTCGAAATAAAACGTGCACGATCTTGATAGGCAATACCGTAATGTTGAGTATTGGGCGGAAAATGAAAATTTGTTCCGACGACATAGAATAAATTTTTACTTCGTTCGCAATAAGCTCGAAGTTGATAATCGAGAGATTTCTCTTGTGAATTCGGTCGATAGGATGAAATTTCCGTCCAGAATAATCTCGCTTTCTTTTTCGTTATGGCACTTGCATGAAGACAAAAGCCATACGCTTTTCGAATGACTAACATTGGCGTCGAAGTTTTGAACGTGTAAGTTTCATTTCGTGGATATTGAGGTTCGCACATACCGAGATAGAAGAATCCGTCGTTTGTTTTCACTTGTGGATCATTCAGAAATTCTTTCATTGGTTCAGAAAAATTACTTACATTAACAAAATTGATGTCATCTTCGAAAACAAACGACCAATCCAATTCATCGATTTGTAATTCAGGAATTTTATACGCCCAAATTTCGATAAATGCAAGGAGATTTGATGAGAGTCTCTTCCAGAGTGAATCATCGCCCGTATGAATACGAGAATCGTTCAATGGAATCGATCGAAAACAGTGAATTTGAAATAGATTTGGAAATGCTTTTTCGATATTTATTTGAGTTACATTGAAACGTTCCGAATGGCAAGTTGCTGTTATAATAAAAGCGTTTATTTTCGTTTCGAGAACAATTTGTTTCATTTCAGCTAATTTCGGTTTCAAAGGAGAAATTGAATAAATAACTGATAGAACTAAGCAAACACCAATAAAACCAATATAAACATAAGTTTTATTCTACTAAATCAGACGAAAGAACTGGCATAATTATCGAATGAGATTCTCTTACTGATTTGTCTGAAATTAAATTCGCCTCATTTTCATCCAGCATTTTTTTTCTTTACTTTGCCTACGTGTGCGCAGTTGTTGCAATTCTTCGTCCTTTTTTTGTTCTGTTTCTGAAGGACAAAGGAGAAGAAGAAGAAGAAAAAAGAATCGTTGTTTAATAATGCTTTCATTGATGAATCACATGATTACCGTATTTCGAGTAATCTATGGACAAATATTTTCAATTCAACGATATACACTTTGACATTTAATTGTATTGATACGACTAAATAACAAAATAAAACTATATATAAATGTTACATACAGACGAGGTCTTATTTTCATTCTTTCTCCGTCTTATTTAATGTCGAGTGAATTGCCGACAGCAGATCCCATAGCTCACCATCATGATCATAAAAACGTTCAATCAGGAAAAGCCTATTTTGCTGTATTACTTGCTGCTTTTTCTTCATTGGGCGGATGGTTTTTCGGATATGATCAAGGTGTTACAGGTGGCATCGTTGTCATGAGTTCGTTTAAAAATGATTTTTGTATTGGTGTTTACGCAAATGCAACGATCTGCGATCGGCCAGTTGCCTATCTACCATCGGGATATCGACGTTTTCTCGTATTTTTTACATTGTTCTATAATATTGGATGTTTTATCGGTGCAGTTTTTATTTCATCGTTTGTTGCCGAACGATACGGACGTCGAGCTATTCTATTTACCGCATCAGTTCTATTTCTCGTCGGTACATCGACAGTTATCTTTCCGCCAGGTGGTTCGAAAGCCATTATGACATTGATTCTTATCGGACGAATTATCGAAGGTACAGGCGTAGGTTGTTCGTCATTTGCTTGTCCTCTATACGCATCAGAAATTGCACCAACACATCTACGCGGTATGCTCTCAGGTTTTATGCAAATGACCGTTGTTCTCGGATTATTTGCAGCCAATGTTGTTAATATTTTCTTGAAAGATCATAAGTGGGGTTGGCGTTTATCGAATGGGATCATTCTTATTGCTCCAATTACGATTATGATTGGTATTTTTTTCTGTCCGGAAACACCTCGTTGGTTGTACAAGAGACGAGATCGACACTCAGCTGAACAAAGTTTAAAACGAATACGACGAACGGATAATGTGACAGCAGAATTAGATGCTATTGATGATGCAATTAAAGAAGAAGGCAATCAATTATCGCTAAAAGAATTATTTACAACGAGAAAAATGCTCGAAAGACTCGGTATTGGCGTTGGCATACATGTTCTTCAACAAGCAACAGGAATCAATCCGATTTTTACATTCGGCGGTATTATCTACGAGAATATTCTCGGCAAAGGTCTTATTTCATTGTTGATTCTTTCGGGTGCGAATTTGCTCAGTACGATACCGGCTTTGTTTTTATTCGATCGATTAGGACGTCGAAATCTTTTGATTTACGCTGGTTTAGCTATGGTTGTCGGTCATCTAGTAGCAGCAACTGTTTTTGCAACGGGATGTAGTGTTAAACAAACATTTATCAATGGTACGGATATAACACAGGAGATTATCGATTGTAAATCAAGTTCAGGAATATTAATGCTTGTTTTTACGGTTATTTTCGTGGCATTTTTTGCTATTTCATGGGGACCTATTGCGTGGATTTATGCAGCTGAAATTTTTCCGCTCAATGTTAGAGCGAAAGCCGTATCGATAACAACGGGTAGTAATTGGTTTATGGGCACAATTATGTCGTATATTTTAGAATTGATTACACCGTTGGGTATACATGGTGTGTTCTATCTTTTTAGTGGTTTAAGTTTATTGGCTGTGATTTTTGTCTATTTATTTTGTCCTGAAACACGTCGAGTATTATTAGAAGATATTGATGAAGTATTCGAGAATTTTCAATTACGAAATCGAACGCTTCTTCGATGTTTCTTTAAATCGTCACAACGCAAACAGAACGATCCGGTCGATAGAAATTCAACGGAATTGAAATAATTAATTCCGTATTCAGACTAAAGAAACCTATGTAAAGCACATCAATTGTATAATAAATAAATATGAACCGGTGAAGCAATCATTTTTTGCCAAATTCATCGAGTACAAAAGTTTCGACTTTTTTTTTTAAATAACATACGAGAGGAAAAGTAAACTTCCGTCTTTGATGCCGAGATTTAAATCAACAAAAGAATAATTGAGTCGAGTTGAACAATTCATTTACAATGAAAAAGTACATCGATTGCCCGCGTCATGTTTGGCTTCTCTTGATATTTATCAAGGAAACTTCAAGTAATCAACCGATATTCTGTCCCAATGCATCATGGAATCCAAATGCAACTACTTTCAGTAGTAATGAAACAACTGGCATATTCCCGCAAGACCTTTTCATTACGACAGATAACACCGTTTATGTACCTAATCGAAGTAAACAACAGATAATTGTATTTTCTAATATGTATTCAATACCAACACCCTCAACAGTTTCACATGGAATGTAACCAGTGGAATACGTCGATTAGCAGCAAATTTCTCAACTGATGTTTCAGTTTTAGAAACATGTCCAAGATGTTATGATATTTTTATCGATATTTATAAGAATATTTATTGTTCCGTGGATAGTGCACATCGAGTTATTCGAAAATCATTGAATAATGAATTTGATTCGATGAAAACTATTGCCGGTATCGGTTTTCGGGGTTCGACTTCATATATGTTGAACAGTCCTAATGGAATTTTCGTCGATACTAATCTAGATTTATACATAGCAGATTGTTTTAACAATAGAATTCAACTTTTTCCATTGAATGAATTTAATGGAATAACAGCAGCAGGAAATGGATCATCAGTTCCAACGATTAAATTAGACAGACCAGCAGGAGTTGCTTTGGATCGAAATAAGTATCTTTTTATTGCAGATCGTGGCAATTCTCGGATCGTAGCAAGTAGTCAATATGGTTTTCGTTGCGTAGCTGGATGCAGTGCATCGCAAGGTACAGAAGCTTATCGTTTATGGAATCCACGGTCAGTTATTTTCGATTCAGTTGGTAATATATTCGTTGCTGATGAAGGGAATTGTCGAATACAAAAATTCATCTTGATAACAAATTCTTGTAGTAAGTGAAAGTCTCAAATTTGACCTCTCATAATTCCTTTTCAGATGAAACAATAACACCAAATTCTAATTCCAATTCATCAGTGAACTCGACAAACTTAGCAGTTGTTGATACTTCAAATACTACAGATGTTTCGTATAATCAACCAAACTTCGACTCATACACTGTTTGGAATTCCAATGGAATTACATTTACTGATAACACGACAATTAAATCGTCTTTTTACAGTATTTTTATTGACAAATACGATACAATCTATATCAGAGTGATATTGCTGCCTATGGTGATGATGAATGTCTTGGTCTCTTCGTTGATATTAATAATACTCTATACTTTTCTATTCGTGATCTACACAAAATTATGGCAAGATCATTGACAACTTCGTTGAATACGTTGACAACAGTTGCTGGTGCAGGTTGCAGTGGAAATACTGCAAGTACATTAAATAGTCCTCGTGGAATATTTGTTGATATCGATTTGAACTTATATGTAGCTGATTGTAACAACAATCGTATTCAACGTTTTCAATCAGCATCTTCTAATGCAATTACGGTAGCTGGCACTGGCTCAATCAATGTTACAATTGATCTAAATAATCCAGTAGCAATTGTGCTCGATGCTGATAATTATTTATTTATTGTTGATTATGGAAATAATCGAATTGTCGGTTCGGGATCCAATGGTTTTCGATGTATTAGTGGCTCAATATCCAACATGTTAACGTCACCAACAAGCATGGCTTTTGATAGCCGTGGAAATATTTATGTTGTCGATCAAGGTAATAATCGTATTCAAAAGTTTGTTCGACTCAACAACAATCAAACTCCAACATATAATCAACCACGATTTTGTGCAAATGCAACGTGGGATTCTAATGGAACGACTTTTGTAGTTGAATCAACGCCCAATGGTTTATTTATCGATACGAATAACACAGTCTATATTCCAAATCGTTCAAACAATCGGATTTATATTTGGTTCAATAATGATACTTCTCCTACAATAACACTCTATGGTAATCTAAGCTTGCCCAAATCGCTCTTTGTTACAATGAATGGTGATATTTATGTTGATAATGGTAAAATTAATGGTCGAGTTGATCTATTTACATTGAATTCAAACACAAGCATTTCTGTTATGTCTGTTCCTGGAAATTGTTACGGTCTTTTTATTGACATTAGTAATACGATTTATTGTTCAGTTGATTCTGCTAATCAAGTATTCAAGAAGTGGCTGGGTGATAATTCGTCAGTAATAACAACAGTTGCTGGAAATGGTTCAAATGGTTCGGCTTCGAATTTACTCAGGAGTCCTTTTGGTATATTCGTTGATACTAATTTTAATTTATACGTAGCTGATTATGGAAATAATCGAATTCAATTATTTCAATTAGGACAACAAAATGGAATAACAATCAATATAACAATTGCATTGAATGGTCCAATAGATATTATTTTAGATGGCGATCAATATCTGTTCTTTTCCGATCACAACAACCATCGTATCATTGGTTCAGGACCGTATGGTTTTCGATGTATTATTGGATGTTCCAATTCATCAGGTGCTGCAACCGATCAGTTGAATAAACCGCGAAGTATAGCATTTGATAGTTTCGGCAATTTATTTGTCGTCGATTCTAATAATAACAGAACTCAAAAATTTCGTTTCTTAACAGCATCATGCGGTGATGAAATTACTACTCAATTGTTGAACACAACAACATCGTCATTAATGAATAATATTATATCTTCAGCGAGCTCATGTAGCTTATTGGATCCTTGTGAAAATCAAGGAACATGTTTGGATAATACTACTTCTGTCTATGGTTACAGTTGTCTATGTAAAAGTGGTTTTAATGGTGCAAATTGTCAAAATAATCAACAAATCTGTAAATCATCGACATGTTGGAATAATGGTACATGCAATCAAACTTCGAATACAACATTCGTATCTTTATGTCAATCCGATTGGTCAGGTGAATATTGTCAAAATATGATTGATCATTGTCAAAATATAACATGTGAAAATAATGGCATATGTTTATCCGTTTTTAAAAATTATACATGTCAATGTTTGGATACGAGTTATTCTGGACGATATTGTGAAATTGACAATACAAACACAGCTGTTCTTAAAATGATTTCAAAATCTGTTGCATATGTTGTTATTGTCTTTTTCATTAGTGCTGCACTATATATTGTCATTATGGATATTCTGAAATATTACTTTGGTATTGATTTAGCAAAAGTTAAACCATCAGAAACACAAAAGAAGAAGAAACATCGACCTGTAATTCACCAATTTATTTATATTGTTGATAAATCTCATCTTGCTGAACTACAAAGAACAACTAAAAAAACTTAAGTTTTATCATACATAGACACTAATAAAAATATAGGTATTCATTGAATAATGATCGTCGAAGTCATAAAAGTTGAGTTTTCAATACAAAAAGAACACATTCTTATTCATTTCTCAATACAATGCAATGGATAAAACGAGTAACTTTTTTCACATCTTAAATTCTATTTTGTCAGACAGGTTTTTACTTCTAGCACAGACATCGTCATAGAAAAGCATCATCTGTTATTATTCATGTTAAAATGCGAGATTTACCAAACGATTGTCGACGCCATTCGACACATACAGTTGCCTCAAAAAAACAAACTATTTCTCCAACGACTGCCAACTCTACATCATGTTTGTGGGCCAATTCAAGAGATTATAGAATAAAACATAAAAAGTACAACATTTTCTGTATTTGATATCTGATACTATTTTCTGTTAGGTTAAAACGAAAATACAAAATTGCAGTATTCATCGGTATACTTATAGTAGTCATATCATTACTTGCAATACTACTTTCTCTATTACTTACATCAACTTCCAAATATCGATGGATTAATAAAAGTACTCTTCAAAATATAATTTGTAAGAGATACGGACGACCTTTTTTTCTTTGTAGATGAGAATGTCACTTTGTGTTGCAATATAACCGGTATCACGGTTGCCGGTACAACTAATGTAGTTGGTAATGGAAGTAATCGACTTTATAACCCATGGGGTTTGGCATTAACTTACGAAAATACACTCTATATCGCTGATCGTTTTAACAACAGAGTTCAAAAATATCTTCGAGGAAGTTTAAATGGCACGACGGTGGCCGGGCAAGCTAATGCAACAGATTGTTTCTCATATCAATGTTTACGACAACCATCATCTATTGTTCTTGATGATAATGAAAACATGTTTATTTCCGAGGAAAGGAATCACCGTGTTGTTTTATGGAAGAAAAATGCAACTATAGGAGAACTCGCTGCAGGAACAGGTACGTCTTCTATTTTTTATGCATAAATTCATTGAATATGGATATGTATTCTATAAGTGCATGGAAGTGGCAATAATCAGTTTTCACTTCCATATAACATCGTTCGTGATAAACAAAGTGGTACACTCTATGTGTCTGATAATGGAAATGATCGGGTAATGCGCTATACTGAAGGTAGTAATACAGGTGTTCGTGTTGCTGGTGGAAACGGGCGAGGAAGCAATACTAATCAGTTGAACTATCCCATGGGAATTTATTTTGAGTCGTCGTCAAACAGTCTTATCATTGCTAACACGTTGGCAAATAATATTGTCCGGTGGCGAATAGGTGACAGTAACTGGACACTAGTCACGGGTAATCGAAATGGAACAAGAGGAAATTCACCGTTTTCACTTTACAGTCCCTTTGCATTGACTATAGATCCAATGGGAAATATGTACGTTGCGGATAGTGATAATAATCGAATACAGTTCTTTCCTCTTGGGCAAGTAGAAGGAAAAACCATTGCTGGAATTACTGGTGTGTTGGGTTTTAATTCTACTTTGTTAAATCGACCTTATGGAATAATATTTGATAATCAATTGAATCTATATGTTGGTGATCACTGGGGTAACTGTGTAAAAAAATTTCTACGGTACTAAATGAATATTTCGTTCGTTGCTATCGATACCTCGGAGAGGTGGAAGTGGATCTCAAAAACAATTCAGTTAAAGCCGATGGATGAAATACTGATCTGACTGATTTTCTAATATTGCATTTTTTGAAATTTGTACGGTATATAAAAATCAAAATTCTTGAGAAAAAAATTGAAATTCTATGCTGATCTCAAATATAACCAAAAATCTATGTACATCTACAAGCTAAGATACTAAAAGATTTTGATTACCGTATAAAATTCCGTAACGCAATATTTGTAGCAGATCGATTAGAAAACTAAGCCAACCTATACTGATTAGGAATATATTCTATAGAACTCGTTGAGGCCTTTCTACACCGGAATTTCACGAAAAATGTAGATAATTTGCTGAACGATTATCTCTTTCAGAGATATCTACGACATTTGTATGAAGATCATATGTTAACTATTCATGCATGTTTGTTTGAACATACATCTAATTATCATCTGTCGTATATACTTTCGGATATATTATCAAGACAGTAATTTCACGTATCCGAATCATTCTCATTCGATACACTATCAATCATACTCTCTTCAATGGCTTGCCTGATTTCTTTACTTTTTAATTCGAATTTTCCTCATAGATGGGTTATGTGTGGCTTGATTGCCATTTATCAATCTTTGTAAACCGTATATATCAAGATCAAATTCGTCTGCCTATTCAATAAAGCATACTAGTCATTCATTTTAATATTGCTTTAGCCAATTTATTATGACTTAGAAATAAACTTCTCTAGACATATATGATAAATTCACGTTTGTCTGCCATCCTTATATTCGGCTCATCGATATTATTGACTGATTATAACGTCAGTCCATACGTAACATTATTTCTTAATCAATCTTCTCATTCCATCACAGTCATTCATATAGTGATGGACATTATAATAAAAATATAGGTCTTCAACGAACAATGATAATATGAAGTCTTAAAAGTAGTCTACAATATAAAAAGAAAACATTCTTATTCATTTTCATTGTAATGGCACATACAACTAGTAACCATTCTAGTTCACGAAAACAAGTAGTTTTTCTTCTTTAATATTTCAAACATTATCGGTTCAGATTAATATTTTTTTAGCGTAGACGTCGCCATCGCCATAGGAAAGCATCCTCGGTCATTATCCATGTTAAAGTGCGAGGCTTACCAAACGATTGTCGACGTCATTCAACACATACAGTTGCATCAACAAAACAAACTATTTCATCATCGTCTCTAAATCGCGCACATTCTGCTCAACCAACGACTTCCAATCCTGCATCAGCTTTGTGGGCTAATTCAAGAGATTATCGAACAAAACATAAAAAGTAGGATTTTTTTGTTCTGAGTATCTGATATAATTTTTCAACTAGATTAAGACAAAAATGCAAAGTTACAGTATTCGTCGGTGTATTGATTGGAGTTATCACATTACTTATAGTATTATTTTGTCTATTACTTACACCCTCATCGAAGTATCAGTCGAATAACAAAAGTATTCGTCGGAATGCAATTCGTACGAAATACGGGTGAATTTTTTCTTTCTAGATGAGAATGTCACTCTACGATGGAATACGACAGGCATCACGGTTGCTGGTACAACCGATGTAGTTGGTAACGCAAGCAATCAACTGTATAATCCATGGGGATTGGCATTAACTTATGAAAATACACTTTATGTGGCTGATCGATTTAATCACCGAGTTCAAAAATTTATTCGAGGAAGCTTAAATGGTACGACGGTGGCAGGGCAAGCTAATTCAACGCCATGCTCCTCTTATCAGTGCTTACGAAGTCCATCATCGATTGTTCTTGATGATAATGAAAATTTGTTCATTTCCGACGCATACAATCATCGTGTTGTTTTATGGAAGAAAGGTGCAACTATAGGACAACTCGCTGCAGGGACAGGTATGCCTTCTGCTTTTTATGTGTAAATTCATTCCACACATATTCGGTTAGGTTTGGGAAATGGCAATAATCAGTTTTCTTTTCCATATAACATCGTTCGTGATAAACAAAGTGGTACACTGTATGTGTCTGATAATGGAAATGATCGGGTAATGCGATATACTGAAGGTAGTAATACAGGTGTTCTTGTTGCTGGTGGAAACGGTACAGGAAACAATACCAATCAGTTGAACTGGCCCATGGGAATTTATTATGAGTCATCATCCAACAGTCTTATTATTGCTAACACGAGAGCAAATAATATTGTTCGTTGGCGAATAGGTGATAGTAACTGGACACTAGTCGCTGGTAACTTAAATGCATCAAAAGGAAATTCACCGTCTTCACTTTCCGGTCCCTTTGCATTCACCATAGATCCAATGGGAAATATGTACGTCGCTGATAGTAGTAATCATCGAATACAGTTCTTTTCTCTTGGACAAGCTGAAGGAAGAACCATTGCTGGGATTACTGGTGTGCCGGGTTCTAATTCTACTTTGTTAAATGGACCTTGTGGTATAACATTTGATAATCAGCTTCATCTATATGTTGCTAACATTTGGGGTAATCATGTACAGAAATTTTTGCGCTATTAAGAGAATCAGTAGACAATAAATATGGAATACAGTGAAACCTCTCTATAGTGGGCACCATTTAGACTTGCTAAATGTGTCCGTCTTATAGAGGTAAATGTAGTTTTTTTTTAAATTCTATTCAAATTTTCAGATATTACGAGTCTTGCATTTTGAACGTATCTACTCATCCTCAGGAACACGTACAATTATATGGCAATAACTATACTTTGTTCGTTGGTATTGCATAATCGACTAAATGTATATATTAGTGACACTGAAACTAAAGACGTAAAACGAAAAACCGATTCAAACCGACGGTTTTTTCTTTAAAAATCGAAAACATAGGTAATAAGAACACCGATGAATGAATGACGCAGAAATAAAATTCTCTTTTATTTCTTGATTCTTCATAACCAATATAATTATTGAATGCCACATTTTTTTTTCGGTGGATTCCTCTGAGACTGAAAGTATTGTCCAACACGAAAGCTTAATTTAAATTCAAATTTCGATTTCCACATATAATCAATTTGCATATGAATTGGTTGAAAACTAATTCAATTTCATTAAAAATAGAAGAAATCAATCAGAACAAAGCAACCAATCAAGTTTTTCATGTCAATTATTTCTCTTCTTTTCTCTACTGTACACTATGTCGTTGATCGATACATTTTTTAATAAAGAATAGATGAATCGTGTCTCGAATTTCACCCAAGCGACCGAAAATAAAAGACAACCAAATGATAACAACAAATTCTCGAAACGAAATTGTTGTAATTTCTTGATGTGTTTGCTTATTGGTATTTTAACAGGAGCAATACCATTCGCAACAATTTTGACATTGCATCTCAGTAAGTTTAAAGAATTTGCATGTAAAACTTTCTCCTTATTTAGAAGGTTCACCTACATAAAAAACAGCAGCTTCAAGTTCAAGTGAGTACAAAAACTGCATACATATATTATGACATGTCCTATTCATAATTCGTAAGATCTTATACCTGTGCTTCGATGGAATATAACAGGCATCACGGTTGCTGGTATAACCGATGTAGTTGGTAATGGAAGTAATCAACTTTATAACCCATGGGGTTTGGCATTAACTTATGAAAATACACTTTATGTGGCTGATCGATTTAATCACCGAGTTCAAAAATTTATTCGAGGAAGTTTAAATGGTACGACGGTGGCAGGGCAAGCTAATTCAACGCCATGCTCCTCTTATCAGTGCTTACGAAGTCCATCATCTATTGTTCTTGATAATAATGAAAATTTGTTCATTTCCGACGCATACAATCATCGTGTTGTTTTATGGAAGAAAGATGCGACTATTGGAGAACTCGTAGCAGGAATAGGTACGCCTTCTGCTTTTCATGTGTAAATTCATTCCACGCATATTCGATTAGGTTTGGGAAATGGCAATAATCAGTTTTCGTTTCCATATAACATCGTTCGTGATAAACAGAGTGGTACACTCTATGTGTCTGATCACGGAAATGATCGGGTAATGCGCTATATCGAAGGTAGTAATACAGGTGTTCTTGTTGCTGGTGGAAACGGTACAGGAAACAATATTAATCAGTTGAACCATCCGATGGGAATTTATTTTGAGTCGTTATCAAACAGTCTTATCATTGCTAACACGTATGCAAATAATATTGTTCGTTGGCGAATAGGTGACAGTAACTGGACATTATTCGCTGGTAATTTAAATGCATCCAGCGGAAACTTACCACCTTCGCTTTCCAATCCCTTTGCATTCACCATAGATCCAATAGGAAATATGTACGTCGCCGATAGCAGTAATCATCGAATACAGTTCTTTTCTCTTGGACAAGCAGAAGGAAGAACCATTGCTGGAATTACTGGTGTTTCTGGTTCTAATTCTACTTTGTTACATGCACCTTTAGGAATAATATTTGATAATCAGCTGAATCTATATGTTGCTGACACTTGGGGTAATCGTGTACAGAAATTTCTTCGTTACTAAGAAAATCATTAACATACGATCTGGTATACTCAACGAAAAAATATGACTCTTTTTGTTGCATCTTCGAGTTGCTGTTAAATGTGTTACCTGGTGTGAGGAGAGTTTTGTGAAATTTTTCATTTTGTCTGTATTTCCACTTCAGTGAGTGATCCAATTCTGATTTTACTTTTAAAAGATAGAACATGAAATGTTGTACAAGGAATACTCAAAGAATTATTAATTGAGTGGCCAAAAAGATTTCCCTTGAAACATGTTGCAAAACTTCACCCACACCGGGTAATGCATATAAAGACTAGGCGTTGACTCTCTCTCTCGAATTATCTTTTGTTCGCCGTCTTACGGTACACCTAGCGAAAATTTGTTTGAGTACTTATTTAGTCTTAAATTCAATTATGCACGTCGTCTTACATGGAATTCAAAACTATTTTCGAATTTTTTCATTCTTTCAACAGAACTTTTTCAGATCTTCGCAACATCTTTGCTTCCCAGATAATCAACTAGGAAGGTCAATTTATACGCAGCATTGTTTTTTAATCAATCTTCTTATTCGGCTGCAGTTCTTCAACGAATAATCATCATATAGAAGTCTTAAAAGTGCTCTAAAACGTAAAAAGAAAGCATTCTAATTTGCTTTTCGTTACGATGGCCCATACAAGCAGCAAACATTCTACTTCACGAAAACAAGTAGTTTTTCTTCTTTAATCTCTCGAACTTCATCTGTTCAGATTAATGTTTCTTTTAGCATGGACATCGGCATCATCATAGAAAAGCATCATCAGTTCTTATTCATGTGAAAGTGCGAGATTTACCAAACGATTGTGGACATCGTTCAACACATACAGTTTCCTCAAAAAAACTAACTCGGAAAAAACAAATCATTTCACCATCGTCTTTAAATCACACACAATCTATTAAACAAACGACTTCCAATCCTGCATCAGCTTTATGGGCGAATTCAAGAGATTATCGAATAGAACATAAAAAGTAGAACCTTTTCTGTATTCGATATGCGATATAATTTGCTATTAGGGTGAAACAAAAATGCAAAGTTGCGATATTCATCGGTGTACTTACTATAATTGTATCGTTACTTACAGTACTACTTTGTTTATTACTTACATCAAAATATCGACGGATTAATAAAAGTACTCTTCAAAATATAATTCGTAGAAAATACAGACAACTTTCTTTTTGTAGGCGAGAATGTTACTTTGCGTTGGAATAAAACAGGTATCACAGTTGCTGGTACAACCGATGTAGCTGGTAGTGGAACTAATCAACTTTATAATCCATGGGGTTTGATATTAACTTATGAAAATACACTTTATGTCGCTGATCGATATAATCACAGAGTTCAAAAATATCTTCGAGGAAGTTCACACGGCACGACGGTGGCAGGACAAGCCAATGCGACTACATGCTCGTCTTATCAATGTTTACGCTACCCATCATCTATCGCTCTTGATAATAACGACAACTTGATCATTGCTGAGGAAGGCAATAATCGTATTGTTTTATGGAAGAAAGATGCGACTATAGGAGAACTCGTCGCAGGAACAGGTACGCCTTCTGCTTTTTTATGTGTAAATTCATTCCACACATATTCGATTAGGTTATGGAAATGGCAATAATCAGTTTTCGCTTCCATATAACATCATTCGTGAAAAACAAAGTGGTACACTCTATGTGTGTGATAATGGAAATGATCGGGTAATGCGCTTTACTGAAGGTAGTAATACGGGTGTTCTTGTTGCCGGTGGAAACGGCCGAGGAAACAATATTAATCAGTTGAACTATCCGATGGGGATCTATTTTGAGTCGTTGTCAAATAGTCTTCTCATTGCTAACACGTATGCACATAATATTGTCCGGTGGCGAATAGGTGACAGTAACTGGACATTAATTGCTGGTAATTTAAATGCATCAAGCGGAAACTCACCATCTTCGCTTCACAATCCCTTTGGATTGACCGTAGATCCAATGGGAAATCTGTACGTCGCCGATCGTGCTAATATACGAGTTCAATTTTTCCTAACTGGGGAAACAGAAGGAAGAACCATTGCTGGGATTACTGGTGTTACTGGTTCTAATTCTAGTTTGTTAGATCGACCTTATGGAATAATATTGGATAATCAGCTAAATGTATATGTTGCTGACACTTGGGGTAATCGTGTACAAAAATTTTTGCGTTACTAAAATAAGACTGTGTGGTTATTTTCTTATTCGATCACAGTCATTCATACAATCATATAACTAATAAAAGTATAAGTCTTCATTAAATAATGATGATGGAACTCTTAAAAGTTGAGTTTTCAATACAAAAAAGAAAACATTCTTATTCATTTTTCTTTTCGAAGACGTGTAACTTTTTCCACGCCACAAGTTCTTTTTCTTTTTTTGTTTATAGCATATGCATCGTCATAGAAAAGCATCATCTGTTATTATTCATGTTAGAATTCGACCTTTACAAGACGATTGTCAAAGTCGTTCAACACATTCAGTTCCATCAACAAAACAAATTATGTCCCCAACGACTTCCAATTCTGCATCAGTTCGGTGGGCCAATTCAAGAGATTATCGAATAAAACATAAAAAGTAGGACATTTTCTGGATTTGATATTTCATATAATTTTCTATTAGACGGAAACGAAAATGGAAAATTGCAGTATTCATCTGTATACTTATTGTAGTTATCGCATTACTTGCAGTATTGCTTTGTCTATTACTTACACCAGCATCGAAGTATCGACGGATTAATAAAAGTATTCTTCGGAATATAATTCGTAGGAAATATGTGTGAATTCTTTCTTTGTAGATGAGAATGTCACTCTACGTTGGAATACAACAGGTATCACGATTGCTGGTACATCTGGAGTAATTGGTAATGCAAGCAATCAACTTTCTTATCCATGGGGGTTGGTATTAACTTATGAAAATACACTTTATGTGGCTGATCGCTTTAATAACAGAGTTCAAAAATATCTTCGGGGAAGTTTAAATGGTACGACGGTGGCTGGGCAAGCTAATACAACGACATGCTCCTCTTATCAATGTTTATTCTACCCATCATCTATTGTTCTTAATGATAATGAAAATCTGTTAATTTCCGAGGGAGATAGTCATCGTATTGTTTTATGGAAGAAAGATGCAACTATAGGAGAACTCGCTGCAGGGACAGGTATGCCTTTCTTGTTTTTATGTGTAAATTCCTTTCACGCATATTCAGTTAGGTCTGGGAAATGGCAATAATCAGTTTTCGTTTCCATATAATATCGCTCGTCATACACAAACTGGTACACTGTATGTGTCTGATAATGGAAATGATCGGATAATGCGCTATACTGAAGGTAGTAATACAGGTGTTCTTGTTGCTGGTGGGAATGGTCAAGGAAACGATACCAATCAGTTGAACTATCCGATGGGGATCTATTTCGAGTCATTATCCAACAGTCTTCTCATTGCTAACACGAAAGCACATAATATTGTTCGTTGGCGAATAGGTGATAGTAACTGGACATTAATCGCTGGTAATCTAAATGCGTCAAGAGGAAATTCATCGTTTTTACTTTCCAATCCCTATGGATTAACTGTAGATCCAATTGGAAATTTGTATGTCGCTGATACTAGTAATCATCGAATACAGTTCTTTTCAATTGGACAAACAGAAGGAAAAACCATTGCTGGAATTACTGGTTTTCAGGGCTTTAATTCTAATTTGTTATCCTTTCCGTATTCATTAGCATTTGATAATCAGCTGAATCTATATATTGCTGACACTTATGGTAATCGTGTACAAAAATTTCTTCGCTACTAAGAAAATGATTTGTTTTTTTCTTCTTATCAAAACATAAAGTGCTTGTCACGCCTATATAATTATAATGACAAAGAAAGGAAGAGAAACACACGATCGTAGGGAATACTCCAATGAAGGATGACGAACGAGTAACGTCATAGAGAAAGTGAAAAACACTATAGTTTGTTGTCCTAACATAGTCGAAATGGCTACACGACGCGAAATAGTTGCCCGTCGTCAAACGTCTAATGCGCGCTCTGATCAAAATGCTCAATATATGATGGATGAAGATGCAGTAGAACCCTCACAGGGTCGCATATCACATATGACAGTATTCCAAAAGATTCAAAATGCTAATGCCAATGTTAAGAATCCTGAAATGCGACTTCAACATTGTTACTATGTTCAATCAATCGGACGAATTTCTGCCTATGGAAAACTACTTTCATCGAAAGACTTTTACTCTGAATTTGTTGAAAAATATGTTCAATCAGCAATTCTTAATGCAAATGTAACTCAACTTCTGCAAAAACGTGAGGAATTTGCTGTGATTGAAGATGATTTTGGATCGGCATTAAACGAAATGTTGTCTAATGGCAAACGGCCATGCTTTAAAAATCTCGTAGCAGCATGTAGAAAATTTGATGATGATGCTTGTATTCAGTTACATTTAGTTACAATTGAAACTTCGCATCTCAATTTTACTAAAAGAGGTATCAATGAAGATGAAGCTAAAGCGTATGCATTTGCAATTGCTTTTTATTCGGGTGCTTACAGTGAAATGATTAATTTAAACGCAAATCTATTGGCTCGATGTTGGCAAAAAAATAAATCAACAAAAGTCGAAGATGTTCAGGTTGATGATAATTCAGCTATAATCATGTATTATCTTGTCAAAGGTCTCTCTCATATTCCGTTTCATTGGGGTAGAGTTATTCGATATGTTAATTTAAAAGATGAAGATTTTAAATATTATCAACCTGGTGAAATTGTAACATGGCTACAATTTAGTAGTTCAGATAAAGGTGACGAGAACGATCCGAAACGTTTGATTTATTTCAAAGGTCGAAATACGAAATTTATTATTTATTCATTAACTGGTCGAAGTATAAAAGATTATTCGAATTGTTCTCAAGATGAAGATGAAGTTTTATTTCTACCTCATTCAACATTTCTTGTTTGTTATAGCGAAGTTATTGAGAGAAAAACCCATATTTATATGAGACAAGTACAACAATCATTTATTCTCGTTTAAAAATAAAAGAACATTTATAATTTAGATTGAACTCGGTCTTACGAAACACGTCATTCTGTGGGTTGATGATCATATCTTTCATCAGTGGTGGGAAAATAAAAAACATATGGAACGAGCAAATACACTTGGCACGAATGCGAATGTTCATTTCATTCCGAAATCAACAACTGAATCTGCATTAGCTTTCCTTCGATCTGAATTCGGCAAACGATTAAAATATAGTGAAACATTTCGAATTGTGACTGATATGAACAGAGATAATGAATCATCGCCAGCCGATGCCGGCGTTCGATTACTTTCTGAAGTACACCGATTGGGCTTCCATCAGAAATGTTTGATTTTTACAGGCGATGCTAAAGAAGGTCGACGTAAATTGAAAAATGCCTTTCAAAATTATCAAATAACGAACATCGAAGTTACTGAAGATCCGCTCGATCTTCAAAATTTTGTCCTTTTTAAATAAATCACTACGGCGAGGGATCAAAGTTGTTGCATTTTCAAAAAAATATGTTTGTTTTTGTTTGCATACATCGATTCTTCGATTCAAGTATAGTGAGTGTGCTATGAAAACAATGTAAATGGAATTCTTCTCGTCAGAAGAGAAAATATTTCTTTGCTACTCCTATTGATCGATGAAATACAATCGTTGTTTTTTCTCTCCCTTTACAACAGACAACAAACAAATGCGTCGTGTAATTCAAACTCACATGAATCCGTCGACTAACACTGAAACAAAAGGTCAAAAATTACATTTAGACGAAGTTTTACAAGCAAATCTCAATCGAATCCATCAATTAAACGATTGGATTCGTCTTGCTCGAAGTAAATGTTATTTCCCTTCGAAACATTGTCTTACACTCGATGAATCAGCTGCTCTCTATCTACTTACAATTAAATCATTCTATGATCTCACTCAACAAGATTCTCAATCATGGTTTCCGTATTTTCAATTAATCCGATCAGCTATTAAAAAATTACCAAATACAAAAACCAATGTCTATCGAAGTATAAATAAAAATCATATTCGTGATGATGAAATCTTCTGGTCGAATCCAATTTTATGTTCAACATCAATGCAAATAATTCACGAATCACTTGAATCCGATTCAATACTTTGTTCAATCGAAACGATCAATGCCAAAGATATATCCATGTACAGTCAAAATCCACACAAAAAAGAAATTCTTCTCGAGAGAAATACTCGTTTACAAGTAATCAAACATACTGACAATCAATTATTTCTACGAGAATTGCCACCAATCGATCATCATCATCATCATCATGGCTTGACTAGATTTTCGGCTCAATGGTGCAATTTTTTCATGTTAATCCTAGCAATAGTACTCGTAATTCTAACAGGAAAGACCATGTCAACAATTGAATTGTTTACGAATCAAACATCACAAACGATTATTGCAGAAATGCAAGCTGATTCGTTTGGAAATCGATATGAAGGACAATATTTAAATGGTAAACGACATGGTAAAGGTCGAATTGAGTTTGCTAATGGATATAAATATATTGGCGATTGGGCTGATGATACACCGACGGGTTTTGGTACGTTCATATGGACAAATGGCGATTATTATGAAGGAGAATTCGAGAAAGGTCAACGACATGGTAAAGGTTCGTATTATTTTGCTAATGGTGATAAATATGTTGGCGATTGGGTTGAAGACAAAAAACATGGCTTAGGAGCATCGAGTCTAGCTGTTGGAAGATATGAAGGAGAATTTGTCGATGATAAAATGCATGGCAAAGGTGTATTTTATTTTGCTGATGGTAGTTCATATCAAGGTGAATGGATTGACAATAAACAAGATGGTCATGGTATATTTATTTGGATCAATGGAGATCGATATGAAGGCGGTTTTAAAGATGGAAAATTACATGGAAAAGGATCGTATTATTTTGGCAATGGAAATAAATTTACTGGCGAATGGATCGATGGCCAACGATCGGCTGAGTATGGTTCGTTTTCATGGGCATCAGAAAACAACAACAAATGATTTTTTTTTTCTAATAAAAAACCAGTAACTAGCATTCAAAAATTATTTCGACTTAGAGGATACACGTTGAATATTTGCTTTGACTTTCAGTACATTTGGATGTTGCGAAGAGAATGAATGAAATTTGGACTAATCTTTCGAAATAAATCTAAACTATCTGTACACCATTTTATTAGTTTAATTTTGTAAAAATGATAGCAAAATCATAGGCGGTATAGTTTTAAGATTCACTAAAATTTGAATTGTTTAAATCATCGAATGAGAAAAGACAAACTTTTTTGGATTCATTGATTAATGAAAATATGTCCTGTGAGTCTATTCACTGAAGAAATAATACATATACAGGGATATAGAGAGAGAAAGAGGAAAAGGGAGTGACGCAGTAATCATATATGGTGATGGTTTCGTCACATGACTGAAATAAGATGAAAGAAATAAAATTTTCACCGAAACAGAAAATCTATTGGCTTCATTGGATTTTTAAAATGTTTTCATACAGGAGGTCTTTTATCCTGGGGGGGGGGATTATTATGAAATGGGTAATTATTAATTCATTGAATAGCAGTATTAAATTCATATTTTAGTAATAAGAAAAAGAAAAACGTAGAACTTGAATTTTTATTGCTCATTGTGACAATCTATCTGGAGTATATCGAGGATATGCGATTCTCTTATCTTGTCCTTATATTTTTCTCATTCAGCATATCTGTCTGTTCTCTTCCCCTCTGATATTGCCTCTCTCTCAAGAAATAGTATATAAGTGTATACATTTTATGGAATCGGCGCGATTTATGATAGAAAGAAATGCAATAAAGAAGGATAACATCGGGTTGAAGCAACTCTTTCGTCTAAAATCGTCACAGTCTATACTTGAAAAAACAAAAATTCTTTGTTTCTTTTATAGATAAATTTTCTAGTTGAAATATCCTTTTAAATCCATGGGTCCTACACTATCTATTATAAATGATCGACTGAATGACTTTGCCAATATTGAAGCAAGTATATATACGGTTGGTCAAGGTATCTGTTTGCAACGTCTGGAAATTAAAAATGGTCCACAATTTAAATTTGATCATCTTTTAGCATACGGTTCATGGTATGACGTACAAATTATTGTGCATCGTGAAGATCCGCAAAAGCAATTAAGATATTTACGAAAGGGTATTTATTTAACATATGGCAAAGAAATGAGATTAACAGAATTAACAGAGGAAAATTATCGCGATTATGGTATTACATGGAAATGTAGTAGCTGTAATAAAGAAAATGTTGGTAGCGTCGCAATATGTGAACACTGTCATGCAAATAAATCACAAACAATTATAAGGATTTTATCTTATGTGCCAATCATTGGCATACCATTCTCAGTGGCAAACGCCATTCTTACGTGTGGTAAAGCAGCCCAATCAAATAAAACGGAAGATCAAAGTGATGCTTGTATTACCACTATATTGGCTTTTATAGATGTTGTCACAGTACCGTTCGTTGTTGGGACATTAGCCAGAATACCTGGAAAAGTAGCAGCACAAGCTGATGTGGAGTTGACAGCAGAAACAATTTTTAGTGTACCTGGTAAACCAATACTAAAAGAATTGGTCAAAGAATTAGGAGAAAAAGGAATTATGGGTGACATACAAATTCTAAAAGAATGTATTATAAGCACTATTCCAAAGGAAACAAAGTGATTTATATTGATTTCTCAATGAGAAATTACTTTTCTTCCCTCGGCTGTTGCTAATAAATAAAACTACACCGATTAGTCCAAATGTGACAGAATCTCGTTTTCTTTCTTTATTTCGTATAAAGGTGTCTTCGAATAAGTCATTGTTGTATAAAAAAAATTAATTTTTATTGAAGATTATTGTTTATTTAATCTTCCATTTTTATGATTTCTTTTTGTTCGCAATCAGAATTCTATATGAAGGTAGAAGGGCAAGAAAAGAAGCACTGATGAATCACAGACTTCATCAATACCGTAAAAATTTTTGTACACGATGATTGTTTGTATCCGACACGTATAAATTCAATTGATTGTCAACAGTCACTTCCATTGGTACGGAAAGAAGAGAAGCGTTGTTGCCTGACAGTCCTGTTACACCAGCAATTGTGAGACCATCTAATTGACCAACGGGAAAAAATTGAATACGATTGTTATAGCTATCAGGAACGTATAAATTTCCGATAACATCAACACCTATACCTTCAGGACGATTTAATTCCGCTGATGTATTACCTCCTATCATAGAAACGTTACCAGCCAAACGTATCCATTCATTAGTACCAATTATCCATCTCAATATACTGCTACGAGTATAATCGGATATAATGAGACTATTTGTCGCTGCTTCAAAATAAACACCGGTCGGATTACAAAGTTGTGTTTTCGCATTTCCGCAAGACGTTCCACCCGCAACGATTTCTGATGTGGTATTGGAAAAATAACGTACTATGCGTCTATTATAAGTATCTGCAATGTATAATCTGTCAGAGTTCTCATCGATACTAATGCCTTGAGCTGAGGCAAGTTGATTAAGTGCACCTCCACTGTTACCTATAGATATGAAAACAAAAACAATACGCATACAACATAACAACGATTTTGCATATTTTACCTGTTCCAGCCACCATAATACCTGATGATGAACCGACAGACCAAAATTGTACTCGATGATTCAGCCAATCTGAAACATAAATGCTCTTGTTTGACGTCACTCTAATTTTTCTAGCTCTATTTAAAAAAGAAGCACCCGGCCCAGATATGCCATTTGACTGACCACATACAGTAGTACCATTAGAAGCACCTTGTAAATAACGTTGTACTCTGTGATTTAGACTGTCTGCAATATACAGTGAATATGACCAATCGAATGCTAATCCATTAGGTTCTCTGAGTTTATCGGCATCAGTTCCTGACACTCCAGTCACTCCAGCTACAGTTATACCTGTTTTATTCCATCTTAGAATTGGATCAATACCCTCTTTTTCTCGATATTTTTTCGATTTTAGAAAGATAATAGTGAAAATAATAGCACCAATAAGAATGCATATCATCAAACCAAAGAAGATCGACAAATATAATTTCTTACGACTGAACTTCTTCTTTCTCTTTCGATGATTATTTTCCACAGTACCCGATTTATCTATTTTGTTTATTACGTTCATAGATCGTCCACTTTGATCATCGATAGACAAAGACGATGTTTTTTCTTTCTTACGATGGCGATAAACCGATGATGAGTTAGTATTTGTTGATGAAGCGCGTACACTAACATGAATAATACTACTGCATCTTTTCTTTTTGCTTTTATGTTTTCTATTCTAAAAAAGAAGAAGTCATCAATTTAGTACATATTTAAACGAATCATGCAATAATTACTTGAATATCTAATGATCGGGCATGAATAATTTTTTTCATATTCAACTGAATTCTATGTATTATGAGAGTAGAATACAATGAATATTTTATTTTCAACGAGTTTCTTGGCATGTTGAAGTTTCATGTAAAAATACGACGAAAAACGAAGACAAAAAAATGCGGCTTAGATTAATAAATATTCTGATTAATATGGAATGAATTATGATTGTTGTTTTTTTGTTTCGTATAAAAAGTCACATTTTTTAAAGAACCTAAAAACATACAGACATTGCTTCATCGAAATATTCAAATGTTTCATAGGCATTAGCAATTAGATAAATATGATTCGTTTGATTATGATTTTAATTTTTTAAGTATTTTAATGCAACAGATAGGAAACTGTGGCTGTGAAAAGTTTGTCAGTGAAAAAATAAAGAAAAGGTAATAGATGATAACAAGGTGCACGCAGATATAAATTCTCGAAAATATGAAAATTTTTAATTTATTTCTTTAAGAGCATTTAAATAAAGAAGCAGCACATGAAAGTAATAACATATTTATTAGCACACGTGTTGTCGCTTTGCTATTTGTTCGAAGGTAAATTGATACCTGATTCTAGTCTTGGCCTAAATGAACTTGCTTATCATGATGAACCATCACAGATCTATCTTGGCTCACCTTCAATCATTCGTTTATCGTCAGGTCGTCTTGTTGCTAGTCATGATTTGTTTGGTAATGGTTATACATATAAACCAAGAAATGTTACAGTCTACACTAGTGATGACAATGGTGAAACATGGATATTAACTTCGTATATTAAACATAGCTATTGGACAACATTATCCGTTTATAAAGATATGATCTATGCTATTGGTATTGATCTTGATTCGAATCTAAGTGTTATTATTCATCGAAGTAGTGATAATGGTCAATCATGGATTTATAATGGAACAGATGATGGTGTCATCTTATTTCCAGGTCCATTTGCAACAGGTGCAACGCCAATTGTTATTGCCAATCAAGTTATGTATCGTGCGATCGAAGCATGGCCAGCACCAGCACCATCGCAATGGCCTGTCGACTTTCAGGCAGCTATTATAAGTTGTGATCTATCGAAATCTAATGGTATGACTGTTGATGATCTTATAATGTCACCATCAAATTGGCGTTTGACACCACCACTTCCTTTCAATCAAGATTGGACACCAAAATCGTTTCCATATATGAGAAATCTGGGATATTTAGAAGGAAATGTTGTTGTTCAACAATCGTCCGCATCTTCGAAAGAACTACGTGTTTTCAATATTTTTCGATTCAATGCCGTCGCTTTACCTCATCTTGCTATTATTCTTGAATTAAATCAAACAACAAATACATTATCATTTGTTTCAATAATCGAATTTCCTGGTGGTATGTCAACATTTTCAATTCGATACGATCCTGTAACTCAAACTCATGATTATGGTCAACGAAATATTCTAAGTCTATCCTATTCGAAAGATTTAGTTAATTGGACTATTGGCATAGATCATCTTTTATATGATGATACTGATCTCGAATTTAATGATAGTCTTCGTTATACTGGTTTTCATTATGTTGATTGGCAATTTGACCAAGTCTCATCGAATCAATCCAGTTGTATTGAATGGAATTGTAATGGCGGATCAGATATTATCTATTTAATTCGTACACCTTATCGTGGTGCGCCCTAGTCTCAATCCTGATCATTCTTGTCGAATTCATGCACGGATCCTTCAGGATCCTCAACTAATAGGATTCTGTCAAGTTTAACTGAGGATCTTAACTGATATCCTGAACGGATCCTCATTCAAGTTCTTACCAAGTTTTGATTAGGATATGAATTTAATTCTTCTAGGATCCTAATCGCAGAATAATCGAGGAAAAGACCGGATCCTGTTCCAGATTTTTCATGGTTCTTGGCCAGATTAGAATTTTAATCGATAAATCATAACCCTGTCGAAGCTCATGTCGGATCTTAACAAGATTTTTGAAGGAATTTTGAAAAGATCATATAACAAGATCCTGTCGAGAATCTATCAAGATTTGCTAAAGAACTCCTGTCAGGATGTTTTCGATAGTATCAACTAAGATATGAACAAGAGTTCTTCAAGAACCGACCAAGATCATGACAAATTCCTATAGAAGGTGGTCACTGAAGAAGTAGAAAATGATAGCTCGCACGCTTATAGGATCTTGCTAAGACTTTTTCTGGATCCTTCAAAGAAAAAACTTGCAAGGATATTTCATTAAGTCTTGAATACGATCCTGGCTAGTTTTGTAATCAGAATTGTTATTGA
>Ga0209930_1000781_pt1 | contig 63638 bp, 69 predicted proteins | sample ThiBiot_500_biof_2_FD_183948 | JGI IMG/M metagenome (GOLD analysis project Ga0209930, IMG submission 183948) | Wastewater bioreactor microbial communities from Cape Town, South Africa - Thiocy_cont_500_biof (SPAdes) | ecosystem: Engineered > Bioreactor > Thiocyanate-remediating >...
TCATACAGACAGTTCATCCACTTTTGCGACAGGATCTACAAGTCAATCATCAGCATATACGATTACGTCTCAAGAAGTAACAAGCGGTACTAGCGAAACTATTAGTAGTTCTACTTCACATACTGATGCTTCTCCAACTGTTGTTACAAGTGAAACAGTTGGCAGTTCATCCACTTTTGCGACAGGATCTACAAGCCAATCATCTTTACAGACGGTTACTTCTCAAGAAACAACACTCGGTACTAGCGAAACTATTAGTAGTTCTACTTCACATACTGATGCTTCTCCAACTGTTGTTACAAGTGAAACAGTTGGCAGTTCATCAACCTTCGCGACAGGATCTACAAGCCAATCATCTTTACAGACGGTTACTTCTCAAGAAACAACACTCGGTACTAGCGAAACGGTTGGTAGTTCTACATCGCATACTGATACTTCACCAACTGCTTTTACAAGCCAAACATCGTCAACACATACCGAGATAAGTGAAACAGTTGGCAGTGCATCAACTTTCGCAACAGGATCTACGGCGTTTACGTCCCAAGAAATAACATCAGCCAGTAGCGAAACAGTTGTTAGTGCTACTTCTCCTACTATTACAGTATCAAGTTCATCAACTGCTTTGACTAGTGAAACATCGTCAACACACAGTGAGACAAGTCAAACTGCTACTCAAACATCGTCTCATACGAGTACGATTACAAATACTGCCTCAACTTCCATTGCAGTAACTAGTACGCAAACAGTTGAAGTTTCAAGCAGTTCTACTACAGTGCAAATTCAAACGTCGAGTACTTCATCGAATACGGATGCATCTTCCTCACAGACAACAGGTTAGTGAAAGCTGAAAAAATATCGAAGTTTTACTTTGTTTCTGTCTGACTTTTAGTTTCAACAAGTCAAACTACAGTAGTAACAACACTGAATACTACTCTGCCGTCTAATACGACAATAGCAACAACAACAACGATAACGCCTTTAATTGAAAATTTGATTTATACAGGTTTCAAATTCTTATGATTTGTTTTTTATTCACAATATCAATGTTGTTCGTTCATTTTAGTCTTCAAAGTGTTTAATGGTACCGTATTTAATGCTACTAGTAATGATACTGTTGAAGACATAAGAACTAGGCTACAGAATATTGTTAATATTGGCTTTGCATGTCTCAGTAATCCATCTGGTTCACAATGCACGTCATCTGGCCGTCGAAAACGTCAATCATCTTCAGATTATGTCGTTAACATTATCCCACCAATAGAACTCGTAATTAAATAAAACTGAACAAGAATTCATCTAGTTTGAGTTCGATTGATTTAGGTATCTGATCCCACTGAAAATCCACTTCGTTATAGAGTTAATTACACTGTAGCTGACAGTGGTGGTACTACAATTCGAGCTGCACAAGTTATTCAAGCTGTAAACAGTGTATCAGCAAGTCAGAAACTGACCATATTTGGTTTTGAAACCGAGGGTGATTTTGCACAAAATCCTGAGTCTACACAAACTGGGACATCATCAGAATCCGATAAAAAACTTTGGATTATCGGTGCCGTTCTTGGGCCAATTGCTTTTGTTGTACTCTTGATTGGATTATTATGTTTCCTACACTATAAATGTCGAACACGTCAAGCTGGTCCAAGCTATGCTCAAGTAAATTCATTCACAAATATTATTTCTTTCTTGTTTAACAAAGAACTATCTCAAATTTTTCAGGCGGTCTACAATGCTCCACAGTCAACATCCACGACACGAGTATATGACTTCTATTTAATAGAATGTAACTTTCTTTACATGTACGTTTTGTGTTTAGAATTATCAGTCGAAATCTATGGAACCTCTTCGAGAGCAACCAGTAACGATAATGGCAGCACCAACACCAGCACAATCGTCTTTGAGCAATGTTCGAATGTTGACGCAAGAGGATGTTATAGGTAGCAGAACGAAACCACCTCGACGTTTATCACCGATTACTGTACAGAAAACAACGAATCATACTCCACAATATCCGACAACAGTCGATGTACCTATGCAAGAAATTCGACGTCAAAATGATGTCGATCGATGGAGAAACAAACTTCGTTTACAGGAAAAATTCGAAGTAATTTTTCAATAGTTTATTCAATGATTGATATCTTTTTTGTTTTAGCAAACGTATGCTGATCCACTCACAGATCTTGATCGACTTCACAAAACATCAACATTACGAACATCATCATCACCTCGTAAATGATCTCTTTTCATTTCTTAAATAAATATTTTTCCATAATTTTAGCACCAAATCGTTCAAATCCTTATGCGTACGATAATCGAGTTTTTCACACCGAAACTCCTAATAATCTACTTCGACCAATAAAAGATACGAATATATATGAACACGTTTCAACGACACATTCTCCACGTCCTCCATCTCAAATGTCAGAAATCGAAGCAGGACGTACGAAATTACATCGATTATTAGATGAAGTTCTAGATAAAGCTGAACCAAGTCCAACCGCCTACGATCCAGATTCAGAAGCTGAACGGCAAAGACGTCGTCGCCAACGCCGTCGTGGACCTTCAATAACATACGGTCTCAGTGAACCTTTGGTTGCTAATACGACAATACAAATGCCGCACGTTCCAATGACACCGAATGTATCTCAACGACCTGATCCATCAGTTCTTCAACATCGTTATAATCCGTACGAAGCCGGTGATCGTGTGAACGCGATTCAACGCGCTAATCTCGTTGAATTACGACCTAAATACGCTTCGGATGATCACGATATTCAACAACGTTATTCTCAAATGTCCTATCGTTCAAATCCTCCGTTATATCATGACGATTTATATAATTCTCAAACTCGTCAATCGAATATACGTCCTCATCGATTCGATAATGATACTGTTTATATCGATACTCTACGAAGAAATCGTGATGATATTCGACCCCAAATTCATTCCAATTGGTCCGAAAGACCTACTCAATCTTCGAATAATGACAATTACTTTCATTTGAATGCATCCGATTTGAATCAACATAACTATCATAACGAATATATGCTCGCTAAACAGAGTGTTGTAAATACCAAACATTTACTCTCATCGATACAAGATGAATTACAACATATTGTTGTTCAACCATCAATCGAGAGTTATCATGCGTAAATAAGAAACATTTTGTTTTAGTTCTGCTTCTTCTTTTTTGCTGCTACTGCTTTGTATGTTTGCCTGTGTGATAGTGTGTGTTTGCTTATTAATCTAGGGGAATTTTGTTTTCGAGTTTATCTACAACGAGCTTTATTATATTTTTTTTCCCGTATGTTTGCTACATAAATGAATGTTTTTTTTTATTCTTGTTGTTAGAGAATAAATATTTGCGATTATTTTCTGATTAAATCATCCACTTTTATTGAACTTTGAGATAAAAATAATACATGATTACGGCTAAACAAAAACATTAACGAAATAAGTTCTCGAGAGAACAAATCAACTTACCAAGTTTCTGGCTTCATAATCTGCTAACTTTTGAAATTGTTCTAGACGTCGTTTTTTATATTCATCGGTTCGTGGATCATTATTCACATTATAGCATTTATCGAGTTTGTCAAGTACTTGTTTGACTTCACTTTTCTTGAATTTCGTTGGTGTATTCACAACATTGGCAATTACTGAACGATAGAAAAGAAAATAGTCTAGTGAAATGACTAAAATATATTGATTATACATTTGATTGTCTCTTTTATTTTTTGCATTTGATGAGATTCCAATGAACCGTAGACATGTTTGAGAATGTACTCATCGATATTAACCTCAGCTTTGACAGAAGCAAAGACGAGTGCTGTCAATGCAATCTAAAGCAAATAATCAATGATTGTGATGAGTTTGGCTTTATTCTCGATAATTGTACCTGTGAAGGAGGAAAAAGAAAATAAACATCAGTGACTAGAGTTTTGTCAAGAAATTCATAGCCAGTTAGTCGTAATTGGTCGGCTTTATTGACATTATCACGTAAATAATGTGTCTAAAAACGAAGACAAATAAAAGTGCAAATCGATGATTTTTTTCTTCTACTTTTAAATCGATGATTAAACCTTCGAATGGCCGATAAGCTGTATGTATAACAAGTTGAAAATCAAGTTTTTCAATTAACAATAATTCATAGGAAAGGAGTATATCAGCTGTTTGTTCTATATTACTACTTGTTTTGATATTAGCTAGAAAATCTGTAATTGATATACGTAATTCTTCGGTTTTACAAGTGAGATAAACACAGATTAAACTTTAAAAATAAAATTTAATTAAAATCATTTGAATAAAAATTTAAAAAATCGTTTAATTACTAAATATCTCTTGGGTGATAATCCATAACCGAATTATTCAAATAGAATCGTTTTAAATATTGCATACAGACAGCCTAGAAACAGAACGATTCTTCTTCTATTGAAATAGATTCTTTTTAAAAATGATATACAATCGCCATTTTAGTCATTGGTGGTTGAAATTTGTCGCAGAAGTCTTTCAATTGAATTTCATAATATCGTAAGACCATTGCTTCTTCTTCAACAGTTAAATAATCTTTCTGTTCCGTCTAAAACAAACTACAATCGATATTCAATTCGACATTGATTTCTATTTAACTTGTTTTTGAACAAAATCAGCATTCGTTTTCGTTCGTAATTCTTTTAATCGTTCAGTTGTGAACAACCAATTGTGATACTGCGTACTTAAATGATACATCTAAAAGAATAAACGATGATATGTTGTTAAAGCAACATGACACGATGGAGTAATAGATATAGGTGATTGAGAAGGATTTAAAAGTTCTAAGAGTTTATTAAGAGGCCAGAATTTCAATTCACTAGTTTCGAATGCTTCACGATGTGTTTGAAGATCATATCGTTGCTGTAATTCGTCGGATGTTAATGATGTTCTAAAGAAGAAATCGAAAAGTGAAAGACTTTTATTTTGTTTCAATGAATACCTAAGAGAAAAAATGATTGCTGGTCGACCATGCTGTGGTAAATTGCGCATTACAACTAACAAATAAAAAGATGTATCAATGAGTAAACTATTCCGATCGACGTTGGTTTCGTCGACACATTCAGCAATTGTTGCCGAAAGAATTTCTTCGATTATATTCTCTTCAGAGAAGACTTTTAAATTACTAAAAACGAAATGATTTTTGTTTTCATCTTTAAAATCAATAATCAATTCAATAGGATTACTCAGGTTCAGCATGACCGCCAGGTATATCGTATAAATTCGGCGAATCCAAACAAGCTGAACTTCGTTTTATCAAAACAATTTTATCGTCAGCTGTTATCAAAAGTGATCCAACACCGAGTGGATGTGCGAGATTATCTTCGTGAATATATTGTCGAATGTCATTCGATATTGTCTGCTGTTGTGTACAAATAAAACCTTTATAATCTGTTAAACCAAGATTTAATATGATTTGTTTTTGATCGTTGTTTTTCATAGTAACTGAATGCAGACGAAATTTCGATTGATTATACAGAACTCGTCCGGTTTTTTTCTCGTTGAGTAATTCATTCCATCTCTGATCTAATTTATTCTGTATATCAACCGGTAAACATTTCGCATTGAATAGTTCGGTATTAAAATTTACGTGAAATTCATTGGCTTTCAATGGTTTTTCTAAACTTAGCAGATCCGACCAGGTCGAAGTCATTTTCTGCTCGTTTTTTCTTCTTTTACTTAATCTATATTAAGACTAAACACAAGAAATTATTTTAGAAAAAAAAGCCTAATCTGCTTCTCTGTTCTTTTCTTTTTTATTTAAAACAAAAAAAAATAACAAAATATTCTACGGGCCAAGATAGTGCCCTTTCTTCTTCAGAACTTCGTATTTCTCCCAATAGGAATTAAATTGTTCGAACTCAGGTCGAAGTGTTGGATCGACAAGTAATGGTTCGCGTTTGGTAACAGCTACTGTTGGATAGGATATGAGACCAGTCATCCGTGCTTGACGAATGAGCGTTTGTAATTTATCATGCTGTTTTGGACATAGGCTGGTAATTTCCGGTGGAAGTATGGTTCCGTCTTTTCGAAGATATTGTCGAAGAACGAGAACATCCTTTGTCGAAAGACAAACAAAAAAGGCTATATAATTGAATAAAAAATTCAAATTAACATACGGTATGTTGAATATGAATTGATCGTCGATCAAGTTTACACCATATACAAACTTCTTCGGGTCCGGATAATTTCAAAACATTCTTTTCATTATCATTCACATATTCGCCTTCATACTAAGTCGCAACAACAAGAAATAAGCAATTCGACATCGCGCAATGTTCAAAGGTTCACTTACAGTAATGACATTTCCTTCCACTTTTTCCGTAACTAAATAAAGATAGATTGTGTCTTTTGAAATGAAAAGAAACTCATTACTTCTTTTTAAGCCTACGACTTGTGTCAACGAAAACCAACGTCTCGGTATTTGAGCTAGCGAAAGATACTTTAACATCTGTAAAAACAAATATATAGTGTGATTTATTGATTTAAATAATTCATTTCTAAAACACAAATATTCTATTTGCTAGAAATAAGCAAAATAAGAAGAAAAAAAAAAGAAAAAGAGAGACAGAATATATCAAGATACATAATAAATAAAATAAAAGGCAAATTAGGTACACAAATACAATTCGAGAAAACGAAAGAGAGAGAGAGAAAAAATATAACATAAAAAATGAAGATTCTGTTTTGTTTGTGACTTTTTTTTGCTATACGTTGAAAATTCAAAAAACAACATCGAGATTATTCGAAGAAAATAGACGCGGAAAAAGATAAGAAACAAAAAAAAATTGCACAAAAATCTGTGTAAAAATATGCGAATATATATATATTGTGGATTTGTGCTGAGCAAGCGGCACGGAACAACTAAGCAAACAAAAAGCTCCGAATGTGTTAGGTGAAGACGGTATTGCTAAAGATAAACTGACGAGACAATAATGAAAGAGAGTTTTTTTTGTCGATTTTTTTTCTATGCTTTTGTACTATGGAACGAAAGAGAACAACAACTGAACATATTGGAAATCTGATGAATTGCATATGTATGTATAAGAATGTGTTCGTGGTAAATGGATTCTATTGTTCATCTTCTTGACGTAATTTCATTTCCAAATCACGAAGAAATTGCCGTGGAGTTATAATATGATCACCGCCTAAATAAGATCGATGTTGAAAACAAAAAGATTATCTTCGAATTCGATACTTACCAATGAAAACTTCCCATTTTTTTAAATTACTTTGTGTAACTTCATAGGCACAACGAAGTTCACTGTAAGCAACACCGCCGAGAATGAAAACGATCAAACGTGGACCTGTACGAACGCCACCTTTGCCATCTTTGACCCAACGAAATTCTCGGGTGCTAAAGCAAAACAATTCGTTCATATCTCTTTTCTCCTCAAAAATAAACAATTACCTAACAGCAGGCATCATATTCGAAACATTTCTTTGACCACCAACCGATGGAAATTGTCGAATATCTAATTTTTCATCGATAACATCCTGAAAACGAAATACAATTGAAACGATCAACTTTTCATTTTCGTTTTTTTTGAATTAATATGTCTACCTCCATGATATCTTTGACATAAGGTGTCCATCTTGAATTTGTATACGTCGGTTCGGAACGATCTTTTCTCGATTGTGGAATATTTTTTCGTCGTCCGACCTGGAGAAACCGAACATATAATTATCTCAATCAAATGTCCTCAAACAGATAATCATGCAAATCAAGTTCGAGGTTCATTCCCTGGATGCATTCTTTTTTCCTATTCGATATATATATATATATATAGACTTCCATCCATTGTGAAAGCATATCTTCATGCTGACAACATTTAGAAAATTAAAAAAAAATAGAGAAAAAAAGGAAACATAAGCCCATGAATTCGAGAAAGAAGAAGAAGAATAGGAGAAATTATATTATCAAAAAACAGAAACTAGATGCGTTATTTGTTGCATTCAAGTATCACCCCTGACGATTTGATGAATAATTCCGATGCCACATGCAAAGCAGTTGCTCTGCCTAAATCCGGTGAAACACCACTTTCACGCTGGATGAGAGATTAGGAAGTATTTATTTATAATTATATCGAGTGTTCTTTTTTCTCACACACACACACGCACACACACACACAAAGAGAAACATACGCATACATTCTCGATTGTTTACATACCCGACTTTGATCTTGAATGATTTGTAAATTTAAATGTTGCATGTTGGTTATAATGGCTTTCTTTTCAGTTGGAATCAATGCATGACTTAATAATTTATCCAAATTCTCTTCTGTTATGCCTATAAATTGCCAAAGAAAAAACAAAAACATAATAATCAGCTTGTTTTTTGTATTTGACTTTGACATTAAAAGAAGAAGAAAAAGAAAGAACAAGCAAACGAGCAAAAGCACTATACCATAAGTTTCAGGTGCAGTACAACAGTAAGCTGAAAGAGCTTTTCTTTTTTGACACAACAAATGCAAACAAAGACGAGACTATTACCATTCTTATGTAAAATATAGAGCATAATTATTCGTAATTTATCTTCGATAGCAATAGCTGGATCGAGTAATAAGGGAACGATATTTCTCATATGATCTTTGATTCGTTCGCCTTCAGGATCCGTACCCATGGCTAAATTCTGAATAAAACGAAAATTAAAAAGAAAAGAATAAATCATTTTGTTGAATTTTTACTTGTTCGACTGAACATAATTTCTCTCCGGAATTTTGATTATACGTATTCATACATTGTTCAGCAATGTTGAAATGAAGTGCATAGGCATTTAATTCTTTTTGATATTGCGGCATTTTCTTAATCATTAAACTAGAAAATCAAGAAGTTATAATTGAATTTATTCGTTAAATATTTAATGTTCGTACGAGAGATCTTTCATGGTTGTTCGTTCGCCTCGTTCCGGATCTTTGAGACGTTTTTGTACGGCAAAATCTTTAATTTTCTTTGTAATACTCCTTAAAAATTCATCAAATTTGTTTTATCATCGAATTAATAATTCAAAAGTAACACAGACTGTGTAACAACGGCAATATGTTGATGTCGAAGTTCGGTCCAAAGTTCATCGTTTTCGTCTAATAAAACTTTTTGTCGTTGTCCAGGATTGGTTTTCGGATCGACGCCTGGTGTTTGAACTTCGTATTCGAAAACATCATTCTCGATTTTTAATAAATCCTGTGCCATGGCTTGAAATGTCAATTCATGAAGAAGCGGCGAAACTGTATCGAAACCACGGTCAAGTAATAATAAAACAGATTTAGCTTTATCCGTTCCCTGAATAGAAATATGTATAAATATATATAAATTTAATGTTTATAATAAAAAAAAACATACTTCGCCCATTGTTGCATCATCAGCTTTGTATTGATTTAATTTCTGTTGAACAACATGCGCAAATTCGACCATTTTTTCATTCTCTCTTGAAAAATGAAAAGATCATATTCATTAAGAACTCATCTCATCTCATCTCGTTCTCTTTACCCTCGATATCGAATCGTTGGATATTCTCCTAAAGTTGCACATAAAGTCGCAATTTGTTCGGCAATAACTTCTAAATGTGCTGATCGTTGTGGTGGTGGAATTGGATTATAAGCAATAAAGAATGTATCCGGTGAATCAAGTGTAAAAACCTTTCAAACAAACAAATAAGAATTTCTTCGTATTTATATATTTCATTTTACCTGACGTTCGTATGGCAAAAATGCAATGTTAACTTCTCGTAATGTTTTGATATATTTTGCACATTTCGATTGAGTTAATCGCGTGAATAAATCAGCGTTACATGCTAGACACGAATAAAGAAGAAAAAAAGGTCCATAAACAAACAGATATATATCAATTTCAATCATCGCCATATGCTCGCACGGGAAATATGAAATCTGTAGAAAGTCTCTTGAGATCATTCGATTTACCTTCAGTAAAAAAAACATGTGCCGCTTTGTATTTCGGTACTAAAGCGTGTGCTTTGTCGAAATCATTCATTAGTTCCGTGACCGACTATTTCAAAATAAGAAAAATTCATTCTCGAGGCAAAATATTTATTTGAAATCAAATACTTTTTCATTTGGTTGGATGAAATAAACCGCTTCAAGCATGCCTAATGGCTCTCGTTTTTTCATAATATCTTCGACAACTAAAATAAATAATCAAACGACGAATTCAATAGATATTTATTTGAAATCACTTACTCGTAATTCCTTCGGACATGATATCATGCATTTTACATGATGCAGAAATAATCCTTGTCGCTAGACGATCCATGACTAGAACTTTCCAATCATTTCGTTCTTTTTGTCGAACGGATTCGCACCGTAACATTTCGCTAACTAATTCTTGAAAAATACGAATGAAAATTTACTTTTTATTATTTGGTTTCCTTGTTTCATCGTAATTTACTTGTTCCGACTAGTTTCTGTAAATTGGACGCTGTTATTGTAGTCATTCTTTTTTTTTTCTTTGATTAAATTAGCAATTCGAAAAGAACATGAAATAATAAATAAATAAAAAACACGAAATGATTTAGTTGTTTATTTTCGAATCTAAAATAAGGCAAAGAATAGATTTGACATCGACGTTCGCATGATTCATAATATTTGTTCAATTAATAAGATTCTGAACCTAAATCAATTTTCCTCCTCTTGTTTTTCAGCAAATCATATGAGTGAGGATGACAAAATATTGTCATGACTATTGAAGTAAACTACAAATGCATTTACGAACGATCGCGTCGAGTTGCATGCGCATTGGCTCGTATTTAGTACCAATTAAACGAGAAGATTTTTTTCTTTTGCGCGTTCGTTTGTCCCCCATGAGTATTTTTCTGTTTGTAGCGCAGGCGTTTTCTTTTCTGTAGTCTGTTGCCGGGAGAATTGTGAAATTTATCGTTTTTGTTGAAATCATGAGTCATAAAAAAAGAAAAGAACAAGAAAAGAAAAGAAAAGCAAAAAGTTTCTTTTTGATTAATATTTGTAGTTTTGTTGTTTTTTTTCCTTAGATGAAGAATCAAAACTCGATTTCAAAGCCGACTGTTATTACGAAACCATCGGCATCAACAAAAAAAGAGAAAGGGTCCTCATCATCATCATCATCAGCAGCAGCAACAACAGCAGCAGTAGAGAAAAAAATGGATCAACTGCAACTATCTGATGAACAGAATCAAATCAATAATAATGATAATAGTGCTGAAGTATTTCAAACAAATGAAACCTCTTCAAAACCACTGACTGACAAGGTAAACAGACAAACATAACTATAACACCTTGAGGGTCTAGTGTCCATTAAAGCTTTTACTTTTATCTATGTGATATCGAGTTAAAGACAAAAAGAATGCATACAAAGTTCATTTTCGATTAAATACGTACATCGATCTTATTGCATTTAGGAAGCAAAAGAACAAGAAATAATCATCTATGAATTTCATTTTCCTGTGGAATTATGCGGTCGTTTAATTGGTCGGCAAGGTGTTCATGTTGATTATATTCGACAAATTACACAAGTTGATCTAGTCGTACGAGATGATGCTGTTTCATATGAAAAACAAGTCGTTGCTCTACATGGTTTGATTTCTCTCGAGCAAGAAGAAAAACAAAACAAACTAAACGTTTTTTCTTTCTAAAACAAAAAAGGTCGACGAGTTGATATTGAACAAGCAATTGAATTAATAGCTAAACGTTTCCCACCTGCACGTTATCCTCAAGTTGCTTTCAAACCTATCAATAAAAAGATTGTCCTACGACAACTCCCACCTGAACGTGTACCGATTCCTCCAGCAGCTGCTCAAGTAAAGTCAAATATCGGCCGAACAAAAAACAAAGCATATTGACTGAGCGATTTCGTTTAGCTTTATCTGCCCGATGGAGTTCCAACTGAAGTTCTTGTTACGAGTGTTGTTTCATGTAATCATATTTTCGTTCAACAAATTTTGCATCCATCCTATGCCGAACTCGCACGTCTCGATAATTCAATGTCAGTTTTCTATCATCATACTGAAATGACGCCAATCTTACCTCGGCCAATTCAAAGTACATTCGAATTTATATTCTCTGATGGAGAAAAAAATTAACTAAAACATTTGTTTCGTGTAATTAGCTGGTGTTATCTGTGCTGCACCAACGCAAGCGGGTTGGTTTCGAGCGTTGATCACAGTCTACAACAGTAACGATGATATGGCAATGATCAAATTTCTTGATTACGGAGGTTATCTTTATGTGCATGCAAGTTGTCTACGTGTTCTTCGGTAAATTTCAACGAATTCGATTGACTAATAATCAAAGATATTTGTTTTTCAGACAAGATTTTATGGTTATTCCATTTCAAGCTTGCGAAGTTTATCTTGACAATGTTGTTCCAGCTGATAGTACGTCGCATTGTTTTGTTAACTGAGTATCGAAAATTACATTTCATATTTATCTAGATCAAGAAGATTTCACTTCCGAATCTATTGAATTAGTTAAATCATCTATTCTCGGCTCAACATTCAAGGCTATGATTACCGGATATCATTACGATAATACACCATTCATTCAACTCTCAAGACGAAACGATTTTGTAAAGATTCTTTATAAAAAAAAATACTCGAATTTAATCGTTCGTTTTTTTCTTTGTTAATTTAGCAACGGCTGGTTAATATTGAAATTCAAAAAGTGATTAATAATCAACAAGGTATATTGAACACAAACGAAAGCAGTTCACCACCTCAAGTACCAGCAACAAATGCTCAACCGTCGATCAATCATTTACAACAATCCGTATCGGATGTATCAACACTATCGTCAACAACTAATTCTGATAGTTAAAATATGCATTGATCTGTATTATTCTTTCGCTTAGTTCCTTTCCTGTGTTATATTCACCGGTTTTCTTTGTCTTTTTTCGTCGAAATAAGAGAAGAAACCAATTACGTGATTTTTTTCGTTTGGCGCGTGCTTTCCTTTTTTTCTTCTTCTTTCTATTGTTATTGATGGGTTTGTTGTATTCTTGTGAAGGCTGATTGTGTTTATCAATCCCTCATGATATCATTTTCTTTTCTTTTCTTTTCTTTTCTTTTTTTCATCTATAACTTCAGTTGTTTTGTTTTGTTTTTTCTTTCTTCTTTTTGTTACATCATCAAGTTATATGTGTGTGCGTATGTCTTTGACTTCTTTCTTTTTTACAGACGTTTCGTTGCAGGAAAAAAAGAATTAAGTAAAAAAAAAACTAATAACTATCTATTTGTTTGACTTGGGAACGAAATCGATCGTTTGTGTTTTGATTTTCGTTTCTCTATGGTTCTATGAACTTGCTTCACATTGTCTTATTATTTTATATTACAAAAATAGAACAACATCAAATTAATAAGAACAAACAACATCGAATCAAACAAACGAAGAAAAAAGATAAAAAGAGAGAGAGAAAAGAAAGAAAGTTGTTCGTGGTTTTATTTGTTCATATTGCTCAATTTGTATCGTATTTGGTTGGTGTATTTGAATTATTGATAATCTAGTTTTTGTTTCTTTTTGTTGAATTGTTGAGCAGTTGACTGTTAAAAAGGAGGAGAAGAAGAAGAAGAAAAACAATTTAAATTATAAACATGGATTTAGTTTAAAAAACAAATAGAATCATAGAAAATCCCACATAAAATTTGTTTCTCGCGAAAGCACCAGTTTCGAAAAGAAAATCAATCGATTTTGGTTTCTCATTGATATCAATGTCTTCAAGACTTTCATCACACAGTATTCTGTCGTTGAGGACATGTTACAGCTATAGTTGGCGGCGGTGGTGGCGGTGGTGTTGGTAATGATGGTGATGGTTTTTGACGAAGAGAACTTAATTGCGTTTGAACATGAGATTCTAAACGTTCCCACAGACGATTATTTTGTTCGGCAACAGCGGTTGCCATTAGATTAGGAAGAGTTTCGATTTGAGACTAGAATAAAGAACTTGTTGTGTTTTGTTCTCGATTATTATTGATGATATTTACTTGTAATGTCATGACACGAGAATTAAGATCTTGAAATTTTGTTTCAAGAACATTTTGATTGGATAACATTTGTGCAACAATGTCATAGACAGATGATTGCAACTGAAAAGTGAAATGAAAAATTTTATTTCAGAAGAAAAATATGATCGTACTCGAGCAATGTCAGAAACTGCATTAACATTATCGGTTAGTTTTCTTTGATCTAATTTAACTTTTCGTAAACTAGAAAATAGATCGAAGAATTGCATGAGATCATCGAAGAAACTGCTCGTTCTACCTATGAATGGCTTGAAGAAATTTTCTTTGATGTGTTCGAACTTTTGACGTATTGATATATTTAACAAGTTTCGTATATTTATAAATCAACCACGTTTCACGTAAAACATTAGCAGCAGCATTTTTTAACTAAATTTAAGAGAAGATTTTTTTATTTCGATTTCTTTTCTTTTCTTAAAATCAGTTGTTCTACTCGTTTAGTTAGTTGCGTATCCATCATGAAATTATGAACATGTTTTTCTGCACGAGTTAATTCGAGTTTACGCGCGAGAACAGCTACCATTGTTGCCGTACAAGATACACCCTTGAAGAAAATAACAAAAAACAATCGAAATGAAAACGAAAAATCAAACATAATAACACGTACCATTAAACCAGATGCAACACATATAGCTCGACCACAGTATGTATTCGGAACGATATCTCCATAGCCAATAGCGAGAAATGTAACAGCTATTAGCCACATTGAATTGAGAAGATTTCCATGATGTTTCGGATCATGATTGCTAGAGAATTAATTATTGAAGAAAAGATTTTCAAAAGAAGAAAATCGAAAATTTAATTTTATACCTTTCACATGCTCGTAATGTCCAACTGGCAATGATAAATAATGAAAGAATAAAAACAAGTAGAACTGTTCCAGGACATATTGTCATTAGTGTTTTAACGACAAATCTTGTATTAAATTTAATTCGATTGAATGCTCCAATACTTCTTGACGATGCATCTGAACAAACAACAGGAAACTCAACAAATCTTTTGGTTTTTTTGTTTGTTTGTCTCTAACCTGTAAATAATTTGCTATGTAAAAGCATAACACGACATATTAAATAAAGTCGAAAGAACATGGGCAATGAAAGTAAAATATCGATATAAACACGAGCTGTTTTGATTTGTGAATGGTAATCAGCTTTATTCGACATATGTGTTGTCCATTCGAATGTTATCGAACCAGGTATCGGATGAATTGCACAAACTTGAAAAAGAAAAATACTTGCGCTTATTAAATCAATATTAAAACCAAACAAAAAACTTTTGTTTACTTAATACTTCAGCACCAATTTGTAGGACACGTTGCCATGTCATTGCAATTCTCCAATCATCGAGACAATTGTCGATCATAAATAACTAGAAAACAAATTCCGTTTATTACTCTCCGAGGAACCAAACATGACATCGATTAGTTTCGATTACTTTAACTTCAAGAGCATGATAGAATATAATCATTGTAAGAAGAATTAATGTGGACAGAGTTATAAATGATTTGAGAAGCATCGAGCACCAGTTGTTCTATAAGAATGTAAACAAACAAAGGTTGACGAATGTACTTTTATTTATCTCGAAAATTTAATTGAATTTTTGCAAATTTATTAAGGCGTATTTTTCTTTTTTTTTATCTTTCAAAGACACATGTTCTGTGTGTGTGTGTGTGAATGAGTTCGACATTGACTGTCAAAAGAAAGTGTAAATCCAGTGAGTGTATGTCAAAGAAAAGGCAAATGAAGAAGAAAAAAATGATGATGATGATGATGAGGAAAACATCTATAAGACATTAGTATCTTTCTTTTTTTTTCGTCCTCTTTGTCATTCTTTTTTTTGTTCTTTCGGACTGCTTCCTACACAACAGATCATTAAAACTGATCTCTAAATTACATAGATTCAACCAAAAAAAGGAACATATAAAGAACTTCGTTGCTTTCCTTCCCTGGAATTAACAAAGATCAAGCAAGGAAAAACTCATCCAGGTGCGAAAAACGAATAGCAGATGTCGACGACATACGTATACATGTTAAAACTCGAGATAATTCTAACGAAAGAACAAAACTAAGAGACGTATTGAAGTGATGTTTGGAAGATCACTTCAATCCATTCGCTAACGAGCCACTTTTCTAATCTCTTTAATAAATACAATACATCATTTTTTATTTCCGTTAACATTTTTTTTCTTCTTCGTCTATTCGCTCTTCGATCATTATTTATATTAATACAATATGAGTATGAAAAAGAAGAAGAAGCAGCAGACGAAGAACAAGAAGAAAAAAAACAAGACAAGAGGAATCTTCAATAGTGCCTTTTTGTTGCTCGTATTGTTTCTTTTTTTTTACCTTGTCATAAACTTTAGCCATTGTTAATTCTTGCTCAAGCACCATTAAAAAAAGACCAATCATGGCAAAGAAAAGCGCATAATCTGATGCTTTTCGACGTTTTTCGAATAGTAATTTACGTCGTCCCAATCGGTAGCATTCCTTTCTCGATGTTCGTTCAACACGTTTTGTTTCACCTGAATGAGAATGAACAAGTGTTTGACGAGATGATGTTTCATCAGGATTGGCATTATTATTATTATTTAAATTATTTGTATGACGAGAATGAATCGATTGCGCTGGAATATTAACGGCAATAGATGTTAAATCGTTTGGATTTGTAACATTGATTGTTGATGAGATAAGATGCTTTTTGTCGACATTCGATGTGGATACATTCGGTGGGATCGTTTGCGATGTATTCGACATGAAATCACCGAGTAACGAACCGTCGCATTCACTTTGACGCGAACTTTGTCGTTGTAAACGATCGGGTCGTTGTAATTGACGAAATGGGATAGCTAAAAATAAGACATAGTCAAAAAAGGAAAGCAGATAGAGAAGATAGAGAGAGGGAGAGAGAGAAAAGAAGAAAAAGAAGGCAAAGAAAAAAAGACGACAACGAAAGAAAGAATGTTGATCAATTATCCATCTTTCTTTTTCTTCTTTTTTTGGGCTCAGATTTTTTTTTCTCTCTCGTTTGCTCTCTTATTCCTCTCATCTTGGCTCTTCAGAAGCTCAATACATAAATAGATGTTTCATTAATAGCAATGAAATTTCGTTATATATGTCGTTTACAATTAGTCAACAAACTTATTGACGAGAGAGAATAGATGAGGGGAAAACTCGGACTTGTTATTCTAATGCAAGCAAGAAAGAAATAAAGAAAGAAAAACGAGAAATAAATCAATCTTTCACGAAGTTAATCGATTTCGTAAGTATATTTATCAACATACCGCCATTATACTTCATTGATTCCAAACTAATATCTACAATAGCGTCTTCTTTTCGTCGTTTGAGATCGGCAAGTAGATTTCGTCCACCACCTGTTATACTTCCACCAGCACTGCCTGTATAATCTGTTTGTGTACCAATATCTTCGTTTCCTAACGTTCCTTCGCCACGCCAACCATTATAATTCGTATCAGATGAATGTGCACTACCATGAGATTCAATTGAACGACTAAATGTTGGATGTCCAATGAGAATTTTCGATGATGCCGTTATGGATGCCATATTTTCAGCGAGAGAAACAGCGAGCGAGAGAAATAGAAGGATTAGGCAAAGAAAAAAAAATAGTAGAAATTGATTTAGGACGTTGATAGTAAATAACAATTGTCAGTTTTACAATCGGATATTGACTTTGGATGCATTATATACCGTTCAATAAAATAATCAAGTATATACAGATATTTGTCTAAAAATAGAAAATGAGAAAATATTTGGAAAAGAGAAATTTATTTTCCTGATTTTTTGTTATCTATTAGATAGCCGAATAGACAGATAAATATATATATATAAGCATGGATAAAGTCGTAAATATAAAGTATTCTATCTGACTTTTTGATTGGTATTGAAGACAACAAGGAAAAACAGAAAAGGACATTGTAGATGATCGATAGACTAACTACAACTATCTATCGGAGAATTCGTACTCGATATGTTAAGAAAGCACGACAAATAGTTTCAGAGATACTAGAACAAAAATAGAAGAATAAGAAATTCAATATGTTTTTTTTTAGTAGAAACATAAAGAAAGAAAACAATAGAATTCTATGTTGTAAAGATCTTTAGAAAAGAACAAGTAAACGAGATCAGAATGATTTATTTCTAGCTTTAAGAGAAAAGAAAAAAAAATTCAATTAAACAAATATCTTCTCGTTTTCCCATGTCTTCTCTATTACAACAAATATTCCGAATCGGATCTTTCCTTTTCTTTCTTTCTCTCTCTCCCTATCCGTGCTATTATTTCTCTCCGATCAATTTTAATATTATTTTCTATAAATCGTTCGAGTCAAGTAAATCAATCCATCAAGTGTCACTTTATCCAATCTACTAATCTAACTTATTAATCGGACTACACACTATGCTTGTCGTTTATTTTTGACTAGCTGCTTGTCTTTTCTTATTTTCTCTCTATTTAGTTGTATAAATTCATGTTAAGATGTTGATGTCTATTCGTATGTACTTATGTGAATGATGTTTACATCGTTAAACAGAATGTTGCTGTCGATCGTATTAACAGGATCAACAACAATGATGATGATGATGATGATAGTAATAATAATAATAATAAACCTAGAAATTTGACATCCAATAAATATATATTTATAGAAAGAAATGATCAATACTATATCTCTATTGTTGAATTATGTATGCGTATGCTTTTATCTATTACCTAATGTCATTGTCTTTGCTATTGTTGTTGTTGTTTTCTTTTCTTTGTTGGATATATTTTATATGGATCACTAGATGATTGGATCCACTACTTATGGGAGGTAGGGGGAAAAAAAGAAAAAAAAAGAAGAAAAGAAACTTTTTTATTCGCAAGTTTTTCTATGTCCTTCGTCTTGGAATATGTTGACAGAAAGCGTAGAAAGAAAAGATATATGTACGTATGTCTGTGTGCATGCAATGCGGATGTTAATTGTTGCGCCGTCGTAGCTGTGTGTTTCAGTTGAGAACAAACCGTGAATTATTAGCTGTGAGTTAGTGGTGAGAAGCCGGAAAATGTCTCATTTTTCTCAACTAACTACTGAAAGAAACAGCGAAGAAGAAAAAGAGAAGAGCGAGAAAGAGAACGAGGGAAAAAAAAAGAAAAGAATGAAAGAAAAAAAAATTGGTTTTTAAATACAAATGAGAACTTGAATGAAAACAACTCGATGAAGTCAACAAGAAGAAAACTTAAAATTAAATCAAAACCTATGATCAACAAGTCAATTTCTATATTTATGCGCGTGCGTGTATATGAATTTTGATATCAGAAAAAGATTTAATAACGGATGTTGTCTTAGCAGTTTAAAATAGAAATCGAAATATATGACGATGCATATGGGAAGTTCACATGCAAACATGCACATGCAATAGACATTGAGTGCATCATGAAGATCATATTCTAGTTACATGAGAAGAGAACTATGTGTATGTGTAATTTAGCCTTATTTTCTCTTCCTTCTTTTTTTCCTTTTACATTCCCATAATTTTTTCCTGAGCAAAAAGAAGAAGAACAAAAAAAAAAAAGAAAAAAAGTAGTAAATGCGCACAAGACTGAATAAATCGTGCAAGGCATATTCTTGGCACAAACGAGTGGCTTATCGTGTGTGAACGTTGTCATAAGCGCAAAACAACCATCGAAGAACAAGAAAAGAAGATGAACTACAGACTTCTTTCCTTCACTGATTAGCTATGTTAGATTAAACGAAGTGCACCATACTAGTTTATACTACTGCTACAGCAACAACAACGACGACGACGATGATGATGACATTGCCTATTGTCGTCGATGACAATGTGGTTGCTTCTTAATAATGAAAGACAAGCATGCATTTTGACGACATCAGTGGAAAGAAGAAGGAGAAGAGAAAAAGAAGAAGAAGAAAAAGAAATGCCGAGAAAAAGGCAGGACAAAACGAAGGAAAACATTTATTTTATCTTGACAAATTATATCTTAAATGCGTATAAATCCTGAAAGAGAAATAATATATAAATGTTCGATTAGAAAAAAACAAGCTATTATTAAATATAAATCGACGATTTTTCTAAATTTATTACCTTAAGAAGTGTTTTTTTCCTTTCTTAATTAGAATCTTCAATGCTTTTCAGTGTGATAGATGAGATGCTAATAATTCGAGCGTGTACAAGTCTTATTGGATATTAAATGGATGAGTAAAAGGAACAGTAGTATTAGCAACTAATTTTCTTCGGAAAAAAGAAGACGAGGCGACACTAGCACTTTTAGTCTTTATAAGACCATCAAAGAATACATCATTGAAAGAGAGACGTGACAAAATAATCAAACAGGTCGCTGACTGTATGCATGGTTCTTCTTTATCGTCTTCTCGTTTTTTTTTTTGCAGTCGTTTGCTTCTTCAATTTCTTCTCTTATTCTTCTCTATCATCACCCTCAATGTTGCCGTCTTTTTTCTTCTCGTTATGCGAACAGAAACAACAACATCGACAATGTCAATCCTTCTAATGAAATAGAAAGAACGTCAATATGATATAAAAAACGAAGAAGAAGAAGGGAGAGAGAGAAAAAAAAAGAAATGGAAAATTTTTTTTTCTGCCTTTAAGCTTTTTGTTTAATACACATGCGTGAAATATAATCGTTTGAAAGAATTCTTTGAAAAAATAGAAGGCAAAAGAAAAGACGTCGGAGAAAAGAACAAAATAATTGTATGAAGGAGATTTAGATAAATTATAAATAATTAATTAAAGCTGATAGAATAAAGCTATTAACTTCTTTTTTTTTCTGTTTTGAAAAATCCTTTTGTTTTGACAAGTTGTTGTTTTTTTTCTTTCGAGATAAATGTGAATATATACGTATGTTATATACTTGTCAATTATATTAACAATATTGATTATCCACTTTGTTGATCATGTAAACTAAAAATAAATTAATAAATATTTCTTTTTTCGCCTTAGACATTTTGCACTTGAATAGACATTCCGAATAATCAACTTTCGAAAAGAAAAGAATAAAAGTACAAACAAAAATGATAGCTGTTTTTTTTCTCCTTCTTATCTTCATATGTTCAACAGTTTCCATTGAATATTTATAACACAGGAAAAGCAACGGTTGAACATGAAAAAGTACATTTGACAAGCGTATGTCAATAAATCTTGAGACGAAGAGGTTTTTCTTCGTTGTGTTTTTTTTATTACAATTTCTATTTACATTAATTCCACCAACATCTGTTCGATAGCTGTCTAGTCGGCGTTCGAATATAGATTTTTGTGTTGCTATTTTTTGCTTTCTTCGTGTATTCGGCCTGCTGATTTTAACCAATACAATTAATCTGTTATCAAGGCAGTAAGCTTAATGTCAGATCATCTTGAGCACGTTTTTCTCCGCCACTTACGCCATTTACTTAAATCAACAACAGTTAACTAATGAGGTCGTTTCGATTCTTTATTCAAGAGAAAAACAGAACTTATCCAGATGGAATGTTTGTTAATAGCTGTAAAATAACAACAACAACAACGAAAATAAAGCTAAAACATAATCACAAATGATTTGTATTGAGAGTCTGATCAAGAACCGAATATGATCGCTTTGTTTTTTGTTTGAATTCTATTCATCCAACTTATCCATACTATTAAGAAACAAATAGCAATTATTAGGATCAGTTTTCTTCGTCGAGAATAAATAAACAAATGAAAATACATACAGAGAATCAATGCTGCCAATTAGTGCTTTGACAAGATATTCACCATAGGAGAATTTGACATTTGCTCCTTGTTTGGACTGAACTTGTGCTAATTCCGATCGATAATCATCAATAACATCGACACGTTCCATACTTTTATCCCAATTATTGAGATAATCAACTGCTGCAGCTTCATCAGTGCAGGCAAGAAATGTAATATATGTTGAAGGTGTTCGTTCAGTACGCAAAACCTTTTCTAATTCAGGAATGTCGACTTCACCTTTAGGATTTGTTGGTACACTGAAACAATTCAAATGAAAATCCATTTTTTTAAAAATTTTCTTGTTGTGATGGATTACCCATCAGTAGCTATTAAGATTAATACATCTTTATCTGCCAAATTATCTAAACGTCGAGCTTGAAGAATTGAACGTAGAGCAGGTACGATTGGTGTTAAGCCAACTGGTGGTTTGTTGAACTCATCATGAACTGGCTTTGTATTTTTGACTTTCAAAAGAGGTGGTCGACTATAAAAAGTCAACATGCTCATACTAAAAATATATCCCGATCAAAATTGACGTCATTACTTTAAAAAATAAATATCAACACCATTAGAATCGAAAACAGCATAAATATCAATGATTATGTCTAACATTTGACGTAGTTCATCCCAACGAGTATTCGTTGTTCCTTGAATAGACGTTCTCATTGAGCCCGAATCATCGCAGAGAACAACAACATCGAATTTTTCTAAGACATTAATTTGATTTAGCAATTGTGGAGGTATTTCGAAACGTCGAGCAAAATCTTCGAGTAGTTTTCGTTTATGATCATCATCTTGATTTGTTTCGTTTGTTTTTTCACTAGTCATTTTGATAAATAAGCCTTTCGTCTAAACATCAGTACATATATATATATATACAGCCCACACAATGACGCGTGCATATGCACTGGGCCGTAACTAATACGAAATCGTTGATATTATTCTGCCAATTAAAAATAAAATTTTAAGCAGAACAAACATTTTTTTTGTAACGAAAGTAATTATCAATAATAAACAACTCGTAAATGTTTTGTTTAAGTTAATCGTCAGACAAAAGAGAAAGAAAACATCTTTTACATGTTCTAGTTGTTGATCATGATGGCATATCATTACAAAATGTCACTTAAAAATTACTAGAAATAATAATCGGTTTTCCATAGTTCAAACATTATCCAATTGTCGTAAAAAATAATCGATTATTATGTTTTCTCTTGTGACAGAACAAAAAAAAATAACAAAAGTTAATGTTCTAAGGAAATATGTCGATATTTAATACGTTTATTTTTCTTCCCTTTGAGATATTAATCAATACTCTCAATTATCAAACAGATGTCTATATTTATCTATCGAATAGATTGACGTCATCGTTTAAATTCAATGAAAATCTATTTTCGTTTTATTTTTTTGTCCATCAGTTAAATAGAAAAAAAACAGCAAAACTTAAAAGAAATCTATACAAATGAATAGCTAAGCAAAGAAAACAACAAGAGAACCATTAATAAGTGAATAAGTGATACTTTTTGAAGTATAAGCCCGTATATGTATAAATATAAACAAGGAATTGCATTTATTTCTTTTCCTTCATTTAAAAATCATCGTGATAGGAGTCGGATGATGGTGGATATGAACGATTCGTGCCGAATGTAATAAAGAGTCGTCGAAGTATTAGAAATGATAGTATCAAACAGCAGACAAAGATCAACATGCTTAGAAAATTATTATTTGATGTCGTTTGATGTGGAATTGAATGATGAATAGGCGTATGAATTTCGGTGTTAATTGATGGAATTTCAGGAGTTGGATCTGGTGAAGAAGATTCTGCCGATTCAGTGACGATTTCTTTCTTTTCTTCTTGTTCTTCGGGTTTAGTTTCAGTTTTCTGCAAATAAAATTCAATTTTAGTTTAAACATCAATCGAATACAGAAAAATCTACTTTAACAAAATTAATTTGATTGCCTAATTCTTTGGCTTCTTTCTGTGCTTCAACGGATTTATCGGTTAATGGTAATAAGATTTCACTATTTGCTGCACCACATTTTGGACACACATATGTTAGTGATCTAAATCAAAGACTAAACTATTCAAATATTTTCAACAAAAGTTTAAAAAAAAACCTTTTCGCAAGAATTCGTCGTTCATCGGGTGTATAATCAAGTGAACCTAGAGCACCTTCACCTGGCGTTTCCATGAAACCAATAATAGCCAACAAAGCCGTTCGTACACCCCACGTTGGCGTCCATGTTTCAGCATGATGACCTGATATTGACAAGCAAATTTTTTCATTGGTTTTAAATCGTCCACTTTCCTAAATCAACGAACGATTTTCATTAATTTTTGTTTTTCATTTCTAAACAATTACTGTTAGCAAAATAATCGATGGAGGTTTCATAGGATATTCAACAGGAAATAAAATTCGACCGTGATAGATTCCGTGTTCGAATTCAGTCGATATAGGACCACGAATGGTAAAATGCCATTCGAAAAGATTATCCTAATTTGAGTCAATAAGAAAAATATCTATAATCGAAATAGTATTTACTTCAACCGGCTGACAATAGTAGAGTTCAGTTGGATTTTTCATTTCGACAGCTTCACGCATTAATCGTTTCACCGCTATAAAATTAATATTTTACAAAAAAAAAAGAACAATGACGAAATATTGAACTAGTAAACATACAAGTGCTACGAGTGTTGTATAAAGCAGTTGGCGGCTGTTCTGCCGAATTAGATAATGATGCCATTGCCATGATGATTTACGAATCTGAAGAAAAACTATTAAATCAATGTGTGTTTTACCGATGTAGAAATAAATTTTGAGTAGCTCGAGTATATGATCGATAGAAAAATTGATCATTAAGGACAAAATCGTTTTATATTTATTTATTAACTAAGACAAAACGACTGAAAATGAAATAATTGACGTGGTAGCAACTTGATCGTAGTCCATATTTTATACATTCTTCTATGTCGAGCCAATAGGAAAAAATAATCTATCGATTACATTGAATAGATGTCATGCTATTCTTTGATAGAATCCACTCGTATACCAAAAAAATACTTGAGTGTTGAATTGAATCCGATATAAATCTACTTTCGAGTTCCATCAGACGTCAATTTTATTTTTCTCAATCGAAATGAATCGGTTGATGTTTTATTAATTTTGCTGTCTGTCAACTTCCATTATTATGCTTATGAATTTCTTTTTCTTCTCAATTCATTGCCACATTTTTTAAAACAATGTCTCAGAAATAAAATTGTCACTTGAGTTTTTTTTTTCATTTAATTATATCCTTGTATGGAAAACCATATAGGAAATGAAGAGAAAGAAAGAGGAGAAAAACATAAGAAATAGAAAACGCAAACGTACACATTAACTTCATCAAGGACGAACTCCTCTTTCTTATCATGTTCTTTCTTGACGTTTCTTCTTTTTCTTCTTCGTCTTATAACATATAAACAGCAATGGTATTAGCTGAGGAGAAGCAATTTTTTGCAGTAATATTAATCGACATGACGGAAGTAGCACGCGTGCGATTGGCACTATTCTAAAGAACGGCAAAATCCAGAGAGGAAAACATAGAAAAACTAATAGTCAATGATACAATCAACTTGAAATATAATTATTTCTATCGTTTGTTTTTGTATTCTAGAATAAAATAATTAAGAATAATCATCAACATGAGTCGAGATATTCAAATTTCAAATGAAAAATTAGGTATGAAAAAGATAAAAGATATAATTAGCAAAAAGAGATTATTAGAAATGTTTATATCAATGAATTAGTTAAGCTTCATTGAAACCCTAGAGGAAATCAATTGGAAAAGATTAATTTTACTTGTTCTAATAAAAGATTATCTGTTTTCTTTTTCATTTAGGTTTCGATCAAGCGTGGCCATTATTAAGCGTTGGCTTAGGCGCACTTGGCCTTGTAGGTATAACATTAGTATTCATGATTTTGAAATATGTTATTTTACCGAAACGACATACCAGTAAATTAATTTTTGTTCGAAATATATTTCAAAAGTTTTCATGCTGTTTTCTATTTCAGATGTTCCAACTGAAGAAGCATAACATATACGGTCATGGCAACATAAATATAATGAAAAATGACATTTTTCTGATTCGTAGTTTTTTGTCTGTTGTTTCAATTTTTAAAACTATCGTAGATTATCAATTGAATAAATCAAACTATATACCTTCTATCTAGTGCCTAATTTAGATTCAATAGAATTTTACATATAAGCATAAAAATAAAACATTCAATATTGAATATGTTTATGTGAATGTATTTCTTCTATTTGATTTCACTTTACAAACAAGAGAAAGCTTCTACAAGAACAGCTATTCAAATTGCCAAATGTTGTTCGATTTCAATCAGAAAAATTGATATTGTGGAAATATCTACATTTTTGTTAGTGATAAAGTTTAAAAGATTGTATACTGGTCAATCATGAAGAATTAAAAGTGCAGATTCGACGATTATATTTTCAGAGTTCGTGTTCAAATCTGTCAAATTAAGGATATTCTATTTTTTAGTTGACCTACGTCATAGGTTCTAGCAAATTAATCTACAGGAAATAGAATAATAATAGATCACTCATTCGTGCTCATGTATTTTGTTTTATATTAGAAAACGTATTTTCGACTAGACGTAAAATCATTTCTTGTTTATTATCACGGATCGAATTTTCAAAGAATTCAATGATTCGATTAATTTTTCTAAACATTATCCAAAACGATTTTTCGGGGCGTAACAGTTCATAACGGTCCATTACGAACTGTTATGTTCCCGATTTTTCATCTTCAAATTGTTCTGTCTATGTCAATCATAATTTGAACTATTAAAGCTTATTGATAATTGAATCATTTCATTTGAAATTCGGTTTTAGCGAAATTTAAACATGTTTTTGTTCATCGAATTTCTTATAATTGACTAAATAAAAATATTAAAACAAAAATGACTTGAAATCTTATTTCGTTCAGTTCAATATACACGTTTTTTTGTCAATAATATTTTGTTTATTACGAGCTTAGTTTTTAATAAATATGATCGAATAAAAATTTGATTGTTTGAAATTATTTTAAAGAGCATCTTTTACATAAACAACAAATTGAATTGACGATTTATACAACTAATCATGACTCAAATCACAGAGACTTGTTATTAAAACTAATAACTTTTATTCAGATGATCAGGTTCCTTAATTCATGAACTGTAAAATGTAACACAGTTTAACCTCTATTTTTATCCGTAATCTATAAAAAGAAATTAATAATGTGTTTTTTTATTATTTTTGGTATTAGCGACAAAATATTATCACGGAATTTCAATAAGATTTTGTAAATTATTTTTTGTCTTTGTTGAAAGTTGACCTTGTCAGTGAAAAATTAGAACTTCACAACGAACAAACATTATAATCGTATTATCTTCTGTAATATCATTCATATAGCCTATTTAAGTGCATATATGCAATCCTTTTGGTTCTTTTGTGTTAAAATTCATTCAAGGTGAACTGGTTTATCAGTAATGTTCGATCTTTATTTGCAATTCTAATCTATATTTAGACGTAATCGTAGGCGTATACCAAACAATAGCACGAAATTTTCTCTGAAAAGAAGATTGTTTTGCGTTCAAATTTACTATTTTCATCATCCGATATCCCTAGAGATTCAATTCATTATTAACATAGTCTGCATTTCTCGTTTATTTTTATGATTCAATTAATTTTCAACACCCTCAAAAAAAAATTAATTCGACAATTATTGGGTTTATCTTATGTTTGCAAGTTTACACTAAAATAGAAACATATTTTCAATAATATAATACATAAGAACTTGAAGAAAGGATTTATTTCTAATTCTTTTAATTGAACGAACGGCTAAATAGAATAAGTAAAATTAAAGAACGTAATAAGAAATGTCAAGTCAAGGACGAAAAAAGATTAGAAATTCATTAAAAATATTTTTTAAATATTAATTTACCTGCTAAGAAAAACGTTCCTATGTAATGCACGTGCACAACTATGTCAGTCGGCCTACATTGTTAATCATGAGAACATTCGTCGAAATCATTTTTCAAATTAAACTAGCTCCGATTGATAAAGATCAAATTAAACTTTCGTTTTCTCTTTTCTTATCATTAATTAATCTATCATGCTTGAAAGTTTTCTTTCTTTTTTAATTATTTTTCACAATAGACATTGTTTGACGCAATCAATTCCAATGAGAATTAAAAAAGTTTGATTGCGGACAAAAATTATGCAAATATACTCTTTGAATTATCTTTTTCTTTTAGCAATACGTCTCGAATAATTGTTCGTAAGTTTCTAGTTGATTGAGAGATTTCGTTATTCGTTGAAGTTTATCATCATCTTGACTGACAAATTGTAACATTAAACGAATGATTCGTTGGGCATCACGAACAATTCGTTGCATGAGCATAGGCGGAATATGAACGCGTGCATTCATTGCTAATTCATATTGTTTTTCAATAAAATATGTTGACAATTTGAATTGATTTGCAATTATTTTATATCGTTGTTTAATTACGATTTGCGAAAGACGATTTTCTGATGAGATGAATTGTGAAACTAGAATAAATTGCATTTGACTTGCAAAATGGCGTTTGAAAAGGATGTCGGTTTCTATATTTACATCACGTGACAAGTTTATTACTCGCGTGAGATGACAAGATTTGATCTCGTGAATTTAATTAGAAACAAAAAAAAAAGAGAAGAGAAAAGAAAACAAAAAATTGGCAAACAGCTTATCACAAATGAATGACGTCAAAAGAAAATTTAGCATTTATTTGGCTTAATCAACCTGAAATAGATTGCTGATGAAGTATATCATCGAGAGAGATCTTTCGATTAAAATGTTGTTCGATCTTTTGTTGAGAAATTTTCTTGGGAATATCGAATGTTTGTTCTAATTGTAAATGTCGACCGAATTGATCAGACAGTAAACAGGGTACATTTGCAAGGTTTTCATCGGGCAATTTTTGTACGAGTGTAATGAGACTGAGTTTGCCTTGTTGACACTGCTCGAAGAAATTCATTTGAAGGCTTGTCTGCGTACTCGACATGCGCTATGAGAATATTTAATTAGTTCGACTTGTTTATTTGTTTTGAAATAAGAGAAAGAAGAAACAACATGAAGACATTTAAATTAAAATCTACGTTTTACAAATAAACAGACAAACGAATAAAACTCAAAAGAAAAATCAAATGAAAAGTGTTCGATGAAGGTGAATTATTCAATGGAAGACTTTGAATTACTCCTGATGCAGATGTTTGTTGAGAAACTAGAAAAGAACTCAATTAATGAACAAAAATTGTTGTCAACTTACTTTTATTTCGTTTGAGTATTTGTGTGCGTACTGTTGCTGTTGGCTCAGCGATTGTTGTTAAAGGATGACGATGTTGTTTCAATTCCATAACGGCTTGACTTCGGCCAGCTTTCGATTCGGCATAACAAGCATATAAACCGAAATCATCGATTTCAACATCTCGAATGTATAATGTTGTTTGTAAATGATTATGATGCATATGTTGCTGTTGACGATAACGAGATGATTGACTCGATATGGTTTGATTATCAAAACGACGCCAATACATTATTGTATCGAATGGTGCTGTTGCTGAACAACGTAAATGTACGGTCTTACCGATCGAACTATAAACGACCATGGCTAATGCACGAATTGCTGGAGTAACTGAAAATAAATATTGATTTTCAAGGTTGCGGAGGTGTTGAGTTACAAAGGGTTCACTCCTTTTTTTGTTTTCAAGATGCTTAATAGGTCTCATTAAATTTAGATGCTTCTATTGATGTCTTAATGAAGTCTGTCTGATTCTAGTTGCTCGTTGAAATTTAGTCAATAATTAATTAGAAAAGAAATGATACGTTATTCATCATCTTTTAATACTCACAAAAAATGTTTATTTGGCTCGCAACTAAATATCTTCTTATTAAAAATTCCGTTGCTCACTTGACAGATGATGTTATGAGAATAGTTGTCTATTTTTATCTTTAATTGCCAGTAGAAATGAAAAGACTGACAAAAAAAGAGGGCGAAACTCATGGTTTATATCTTGTTATGAATTTGTTTTAAGAATAAATGTACTTCCAATGGTCGTTCATGTTTCTTAACTTTGTGCACTAGGCGAACGCATATTTTTTCCTATTTGCATTAATCTCGTGAGAATTTTTATTAAATATATAAATATCGAATGAAATATTTTCTGACGTCATACATAAAATAGTTTTCATTTTCAAGAAAATCCAATTTAATTCTCTTCTCGAATGATCTTTCAAGGATCTTTTGTTTTGTATTTCTATCCATCAGTTTATATTGATTGCTGATAAAGAGACTCTGACGTATATTTTAACTTATGATATATTTATATCTCTCAGGTTTTTGTTGTCACAATCGACAATGACATTTGACAAGCAAGGGCACGAAGCAATATATGAGTTCGAAAGATATCAAATTATTTTTTTGTCATCAAACAACGAACGATAGTTAGATTTCTTTAATACACACACATACATATACACATACAGTTAAACGCTAAAAGAAAAAGAAGAAAAAAAAAGAACGAACGATTGATACTCGATTAAGATGAGATGCTATTTGTTACACAAATTTTCAAATGAATCAGAACAAAAAAAATAACACATGGGATTCGATTTCTTTAGAACATGCTTTCTTGTTTTTTTTTGTCTTCTATGAAAAATGTTTGATTCACTAATGTAGTGAATATAAATATTTGAATATTCATTCAAAAGAAGTCATATTCGTTATTCTTTGAAATAAAATATTTAATATACTTAACGAAGATTTTTTTCTCATTGTTTTTTAATTAAATCTTTGACTTAAAGTGTGCTTAATTATGTCGATATAAGAACTGAATATTTTTTTTCAAGATATATTATAATTGATATCGATCAATTAACAATTCCTTATGAACAAATGTTGAGAAAAACAGATGAAGAGACGAAGAACGTGAAGGAGGAGAAGAAAAGAAGAAGAAGAAGAAAAGCCTTCAGCGACTGGGCGGTTGGACTGTTCGCCTTACTGAATGCACTCAGAAGATATTTCATGTAGTAGTAGTCGTTGTTTTGTTCAATTTTAGTATTTTTTTAGACAGAAGAATAGACAAAGCAAAGAAAGAAAAAAAAACAAACTTAACGACTGACCAATTCGAGTACAAATCTTGATCAATTGGCACTCTGAATAGAAGAGAGAGAGAGAGGGAGACTACGAAGACGAAAAAGAAAAAAAATAATAGATAGACATATATATGTATATGTATATACGTGTAAACACACACAACAGACAACAAATGATAATAACGAAAGAAAAAAGAAGTTTTTTGAACGAAGAAAAGAAAAAAAACGATATTTTGAAATCACCGAGTTAACCAAAGAAGAATCTTTGTTAATTATATTTTTTTTCTTTCAAACTTTCCGTGAGTCTTACCCTCCGGTCTTAAGATTTTCTGTTTTTGGGGACGTGTATCACAGAGGTGGATCAAGACAACGATAATGACAACAATGATGACTATGATGCGAAACATAGGGGACAGTGTCAGTCTATCTCTATACTTGTTGAATTGTTGCTGGTAATCCACATTTACATTCTTCCACGACCATATTCGGTATAAGTTTGCGTATAATCGGTCCACCATTGGTCGTTGTATACATTATCTCTAATCCACTTGTACGAGAATATGAACAACATTGCGATGAATGCTCACCACGATTATTAAATATTGAACCATTTCGATTATGATGTAAACCATTTTGAAGCAAGAGAAGATTATATGCTGAATTTTGTTCATTATTTTGCTGGGCATTTTTGACATCCGTATGTTTAAGTGACGAACCACCTGCACCACACAAACCGACACATTCGCCAATGTCAAGTTGTCGTGGATAGATAACAAAGTTTAACGCGTTATTTCCTTGATCAAGATCGATTGTAAGTGAACGTCGACAACATGGACTTGATGGATTGCATCCACGTGCAGGACGTGCCGGAGCATCACGTGCACCACGACGTCCTGATGACGATGAGAAAATTTTGTCACCGTATTCAACTAGCATGTATGGATGTTGTTGCTGAGATTCTTTACTGTTGTCTTCGTGAATATTTTCTTCCGAATCCGACGAACGGACAGGATAGAACGGGTGTTTTCTTGCGTGATATTGTCGATAGTATGGCCGATTAAATGCTGATACTGATCGTCCCATTGTCGATGATGAATATAGATTTTGATCAATAGCAAGTCCATACCATGGCATAATTAATTGCTTATAAATTTGTTGAATATTCGTATTATCACTGTTCGCATCGATTGTTAATTCATACCAGTTATCATTTAGTTGTTTGATTTGTCGAATGGGCAAACGTGCTGTATCGCTTAGACCTATTGGTGGATAGTGTGTTGTATCATTGGATGTTGGCCGAAAAACTTGATAGACACGAAACATATCGGCTGTCAATGGTTCTTCGAGATCATTCCAATTGAAATAATTTCGTTGAACATACAAACGTAATTGTGTTATCCATTGATTTGTTGGTAGACTTTTTGTTTCTTTTGGTGATTTAGCAAATCGAAAGCAATCGATTGTTTGTAAATTTTTGTCAGCAAGATTTAATTTAGCTGATAATTGTCGTTGACAAGCATAGTTTGGAATTGAATCACCAGGTAAAATCGCACGTTCAGCTGTTGGCAAAACTTCATCGTGTAGTTTCTGTTGTCGATAGTATTGTTTTTCTTTGAAATCTTTAATTCTTTGTTGTTCTTGTGTTTGATGTTCAAGTTGTTTGATAATTGTCGATGGAATACCTGTTTCATCATTGACATTTACTGTTACATTCGGTGGTTCTTTTAAATTCAAACGGTCAATTAATAAACGTGTAAATTGTTCGATTTGTTCTTCGCTTGCTTGGTAAGTTGGTAGAGTTGTTGTTGTCGTTGTTGTTGTTGTTGTTGTCGGTTTTGGTTTAGCTGGTTGTTCAATGAAATCATTAGAAAATTCTTCTTCCGGGTCAATTCCTCCTTGAGTATCAACAATATCAACAAAGACGTTATTATTATTATTATTATCATTTGATGAATCAAACGGTGCAAATGGATCAGCATTATTCGTTGAATATCGTCGTTTTGAATGTTCTCGGTGTCGGGCATGAACAAGTGAGGATGAGAATAATAAAGCAATATTGATTATAATAAACCAGGATGTCATTTTGTTGAGTTCTTGTCTTTTTATTTCTCGATATTAAAATGAATGGGTCTGATTTTATTGTGTGATAAGGGTATATATATATATATGTAAGTAGGAATTTACTTAACAAATATATAGGGCTCCTTGAAATATGAGTGTGTCTCGGTGATTGAAGTACCAGTTGTTCTTATTGACGACGTCAGCAGAGTGAAACAGACGTGTAGGTGGTATTGGCGATCATCTGTGTTTTTGACTGAGCGAGAAATAAACCAAAGCGCGAACGAGAGAAGTAAAAGCAAAAGAAAGAGAGAAGAGAGAGAGAGAGAAAGAGATAGAGAGTTAGAATGAGTGAGCAAAAGAAAAAGATCACGAAGATGATGGTAAACAACAGCACAACAATCAGTCGCGACGAAGAAGAAAGAGAGATAGAGAGAAAAGAGAAATAAAGTCTGTGCAATAGCTATCTGGTCAATGCTTTCTCTTCTTCTCTCGCATTTTTTTATCGCACTTTCTCTCCTTCCTTTTTTCTCTTTCTCTCTCTCTCTCATTCTCTTTTTCTCTCTTTTTACTAGATTGCGTGCATGCGACTCCTACTTTTTTCCTTTCAGCGTAGGAATGATACAGCGCCTACATCGAAGGAGAAACCATAACGAGTATCAAAAGAACGAAACTCAAGGAATAAAAAAAACTTAAAGATGAAGGATGTAAAGAGATCCAAAATATACGTTTGCTATTGATATCAACTTTTTTTTCTTCTTTCTACTACGAAAAAGAAAATAAAAACGGATAACAATTCTATTGATTTTTGTTTTAAATTCTCGTTTGGATTTAAGGTCATTTTAAGCATATTCTTGAGTTCATATTTCGTAGTACATGAATCAATACGTGATGCAATAATTCACAGGCATAAAGGGTCGCCTTTCGAAAATATGAGTACATTTTCAGCATGAATTTTTCTTTTCTTCTCTGTTTCCTCTTTCAATACAAAGACTTTGAACTAAAACTTCGTTATTGTATTTTTTCTAGTCAATAATAATTATTTCATGGTTGATGTGAGAGTTACGCACTCGTTCAGAATGCTCTTTGTAGGACACGAGGAAAAAAAAGTAAATAGATCTTCTTTCATTGCTGATTTAATTTTGCTCAAATTTGTGACATGTGAAAGAAACGTGAGAAATAATAAGTTGTCTAAAGTGATCTATTGTTTATTCTTTCTATTCATGACAAAACATGAAAGAAAAAGAAATGTCACGGATTTTTCTAGAACTTGCCTATTTTTGTTGGCGAAATCGGTCAGCACATAGGATGACGGCGCCGACTGTTTCCGGATATACGCATCTTTTCTCATGAATAGAGCCGATAGACATAGGTCAAGTTCTTCTTTTCTTCTTCCTATTCTTCTTTACTCATGCTTTTGTTTATTAATGGCTGCAATATACTGATAATGAGAATAATTGAGGTCAAATGCAATCTTGCGCGCCGTCGACCGATGGTCGGCGTCTCTTATTCTCTGTCAAGAACAATTGTTCCTCATCATCGTTCTCTTTTCACATTTATGTACAACTAAACATCTGTGTGTGATGCGAATTTGCGTGGCAAATCAAAGAAAATAATTAAACCAAGTCATATATATTTCTCGACGTCATAACAATAAATCTTCTGGTCAACAAAACAATTTCACTTCGAGCTATTATTGTTGAAGGGCATTCGGATAAATATACATATACAAAACAAATTGTTTTCGTTCAATGTTAAATGCATAGACTATAGATAAAATATGCTCGCTGCGAACAAATTCCTGTTTGACGATGAGGAGGAAATAAAAATCAATAGAATTAATCATGCATAACTAACTAACTAACAGCACTTATTTTCTTTATTTCAATTGCGTCGTTTAATTTCTTTTTTCTTTTTGAATATCTAATAGATCCATTATTATTTTTTTCTATTCAATTAAAAGGAAAAGTATTAACACTATTCTATCCATAATTTATTCATCAAAAAAGAGAAAATTTATTGAAGAGATATTTTATGCTAAGTATGCTTTGAACTAAATTCAAAAAACAGACAATCAATGTTTTTAGAAGAATTTTCTGGTCTCTCTCTTCTTTCGTTAATAATTTCAAAGTTTATAAATGACCTTTTTTCTTAATTGAAAATAAAAAAAAACTACACTCAACGAACGGTACACACACTTTCTTTTTCATCGAGTTGTTACTTACATAGAACACGTAATTCAATATGTTTACTAACAACATGATCATTGACACCATTCGATGCACGACATTCATAATGTCCATTTTGTTCTCGAGTTATATTAATTAAATGAAATAGACCATCAGTATTATTTGCGAGAATGATTTTGTCTGAACGGGTTTGATTAGTTAGCTCTTTTCTGTCTTCACCTCGACGAAACCAGGCAACATGAGGCGTTGGACGACCTCGAGCTTGACATTTCATTGTTACATTATCGTATTCGTTGGCTATAATTGGAGATGATGTGCCATTGTCGATAATCATTGGGGTTTCTTTTCAAAATAAAAAAAAAGAAGAAAAATCAATTTTTGTTTAATTTCTTCCGTTTTTCGTACTCAATCATTGTAATGTCATTAAACAAAAAAGGGAAAGTAATAATGATGATGATGATGATGATGATGATGATATGAATCACTCATGACTAAAGTCGAGGTAAAACGACTACATGTAATTTGCTCATGTTTGTTAATAGCTGTCGTTTTGGATGAATAAACTTGAAGGCTTTTCGTTGATATAAAAACACTGACTAACTCAAGCATTACTTTAATCTCTATTTCAAAACAAATAAATAAACTATGGCTGGACAATTAACAGTAACGATTGTAGAAGCTCGAAATCTTAAAGATCAAGATACAGTTGGTGGTGCAAATGATGCTTATGTTGAAGTTTATGTTGATGACGATTATAAACAACGAACGACTACGATTCAAAATTCAAATAATCCTCAATGGAATCAAACATTCGAATTGTAAGAGAAAAAAAAGAAAAAACTTAATCATATTTCACTACTTCTGTTTTTATTTATTAGTCGTCTCGGAAAAAAAGACCAACATCTTCATATAAAAGTATACGATTGTGATGGTCCACTTGACCGTGATTCAATCGGTTCGGCTAAAATCGATTTAGAACCAGCTAGACAACGTGGAAGTTTCGATGAATGGGTTAAATTACCTACTCTTTTGGGTCTTAAATCTAACGGTGAAGTCAATATTCGTCTCAATTTTCAACCAGCATAAATATCTTACTCTCAACATAAAAGAACCTTATCTATACGAATATTCAAATTTGATTTATTAACATTTTTTTTTCTTCATCAGTACAAAAATAAATTTAAAAATGCCAAATAGGTACTTCAGATGTTCCATCTGCTTGAACAATGTCATCGAGTCGACTTTCATAGGTTTGACTCGATATAGTTGATACTAAACCTTTTTCTGCCGGTCGACGTCTTCGTTTTTTTGGTTCGCAAAAATTCGATTTAAAAAACTGCATAACAATCAATGAATAACAAAGAGTAGCAGCAATTAACTCACAAACCAACGAGACAAATTCAAATTTGCTATTATGATTCGCTATATGTATCCATTCGGTGGCTACCGATACTGTAACCGTAATAACAAATATGTATAAAGTCGCTTTTATCCGTACGCCACTAAATCGATGATATGATTCAGCAAAAAAATCGAAAAGAATGTAAAATGCAATATTATCTCGTGTTAATGTAATGAGACGTGTATCGAAAAACACAGGAATGAATATCGCAAGTATAACTTCTAAACGAGATATGAAATGAAATAGATGTTCTTGTTCAAGTGCCATATGTACATGTAAACCACGACGTTTACCAAATACTCGACAGTAGATTAAACAAATGAAATAAATTGTATCGATCGTTGCCCATACGGCATAGAGAACAATGTGAAAAACATCATTTTTTTTCGAGTAATAGACTATGTGACCTATGGTACCAGTTTCGGATAATAGCCAAAGAGATAAATGATAGACAAAACGTAAATAACGTGAACGAAGTGGAACACTGTATTGTAAGTAATTGAAAACACTTAAAATCGATGAAAGTAAACCTTCGTAACCAGTCTCACTGGCATCATGATTGTGATAGTAAAACACATCGAATATGTATGCTCCTTGAGCAATAAATGGTAAAACTACCGTTGCAATAACGAAAAAACGATCATCAGCTCGGCCTCCTGGTGCAAGCGACTCATCTGAATCTGTTCTACGCATTGACTGTACCAATAGTTACCGGTTATCTATCCGGTTTTATGATAAAATATTTTTTTTTACTTTTTGATCATCGACCTTATAAATATACTATCTATATAATCATAATAATTCAGTTTCAAATCAATCAATCAAGCGTAGCAATCGAAATATGTTCGTTGAGTTTAATTCAGTATAAAATCCGTCGAATCTATATTATTCGGTAATAGTGTCTTTTTGTCAAGCAAATCATGTCGACTGAAAATTACCATTCATTTCCGTTTTATGTTTCTCCTATGGACAAGAATTTCACAACTAATCGATATGAATCATTTTTCGATGAGATTATTAGAAACTATATAGATGGATAAATGATACGTGTCCTTGTGATGTTTATCTATTATTCTCTTCTCATTTTGTTTTATTCAAATTCAGATTAATCTTCTGTATGACATAGAAATCAAGGAACATAGCTAATTATCATGCTCAAATCACGACGATTTCCTTATTGTCTTTTTTTTTCTTCTTCTAATATTTATCTAGATCAAATCACACGCTAACAGATTCTAATTGATCGTGCACATCATCACTAGCGTGCATGTCTATCAGTTGAGCATCAAAATGAAGATCTTCGAAGTAATATTTATGTATATACAACGACTGACGACGAACAAAAGGACATATATACATTGAATACGTATGCTCGATGATACTAGTCGCATGTTCTATTCGTTAGCAATAAAAGAGAGAAGCGTTGAAAAGCAATTCCGTATGTGTTTGTCTCTGTTTCTGTTTTGTAGACAAGAAAATGTCATCACTCGTTCAAATATAAACATATTCTCTCGGTTGAGTTCACTTCTTTGCCATATATTCAACAGAACTTTACGATCATCATCATCATTTACCGATTTTCTTTATCTTTATTCTCCTTCTAACTACCATAACATTAAATGCATTAAGTAGCAGCACGCACGCATATTCATCTTTCGCATTTATTTCATCTTCGATTCGTCTGGCATTCACTTAAACGAAGAATTATTTCTTCTTTCTTTCTTTCTTTTTTATATTATAAACAATTATATTCTGTACATATCGCCATATGATCTTAAAATCAGAAAAAAAGAATTGTATTGATCATCACAATTCAAGCATAATGTTTAACTCTGACAGTTCCTCGAATCATGATCATTCATATGGTCATCATGCCGGAATGTTGATTTCCGTTTTCATTTCTATTTGTTCGACTAATCGAGAGCAGGTGGTGACGAATATGATCATGCATATCAATGAAAATAATAAACTTTCGTCAACATACCTTGAACATACAAATAGATGTATGCTTTTTGTGGTGGTTGTGTATTGACTTCGCAAGCATAGATACCTTCATCATCGGTATTAACATCGAGAATTGTCAATGAATAATCCATATCTGTACGTTGAATGTTTAAACGATAATCGGAAATTAATAGATCTTGATTATGTGCAAGGATTGAATCGGCATTGTGCGAACCTGAACTTTGCCGAATCCAGATGAGTTGATGTGATGATGAGAGAGAGAGATCATAATTGCTACCACTAAATGTACACACTAATATAGCTTTGTGTCCACTAATTACTGTTACATTTGAATATAATGAATCGATAACTTTGGATTTTTCACCTAAATTACGAAGAAAAATGACAAGTCGAAATAGTTTCTTTTTTAATTTCATTAAAGTGTCTTCGTTTCTTTTGTATAGAAAAGTGTTCCCTAAAGCAAGTGTCATCATTGATTTGTTCTTTCAAAGAACAATATATAGAATATAGGAACTCATCAGCCATGCATAGGAGCAAAGACAAAAATGAACAAATTCTGTCCGCTAATATCGAATTAGAATTGAATGATGCGCGTTATCCCCAATCGAATTAGTCAGCTAATATACTTTATTCACACACATAGAGTTCGTCACAGACATCCCTCGATGAACTAATGTCTACGCGTATGTGTAGTTCGATAGATATATGAATGTGCTGGAATGCAAATCGATGTCACATTGGGAACAGCACTGTCCATAAGCGGTGCGCACAATTTCGTCGTTTTCTTTTTCTTCTGATTTAAATAAATTCAATCACGTCGATGTGATTGAACAGAAATCCATTTTACATAATTAGAATTTATTCGAAAAATATTCATATTTGTTTTTGATTATTGACCATTGTCCATGGTAATTGCAGGCAGATGATCCATCGAGTTAACATCTTTTTCTGATGATAATATGACATAATCGGTTTTTTTTTCTCTTCTCCTTCTTCTATCCAAGGTAAATCGATCGTTTTTATCAGAGAACAGCCGACAGAACTGTTCAACATAACCGATCAATATATATTAAAACATTCTCGAACAAGACCTTCGTTATCATTTCAATAGAAGTCAATGATCAAAAGAATAGTAGGTCAACTAGTCGTCTCTTAATCGAAGTGGATGGGCGACAACAAGTGTATCGATAAATAGCCTATGACAATTAAGATTGCTAAGAAGTTTTACAGATGGACAATGACATACATCTCCTCTTCTATTGAGATATATATGTATATACAAACAGAAAGATATGATTTATGCAAATCACAGCTGAACTTGAACATTATCACGACGTGTATATATATATATATTATATGGTAAAATGCTCGTTTACATCATCACCATCCATGTACATTTATATATACATTGGATTTATGACCTGGAAGAGTTTTGCATTTTCTTGTGTCATTTTTATATGACTTCTCTTCCAATTACATGAATACATGTACATATGTGCGTATATAGCGAGAGAAAGAGAGATAGTTTGATTCGAAAAAGAGCAAACTCAAACTGAACCTTAAAGAATGATTTCCTATCAATTGATTTTAATCTCACGGGTGAGTACCTATGGCAACCTATGTAATCTTCTTACCATGATTATCAATAATAGACGATGTTGCTTGATTGATGAGAAAAAGTAGATGTAGAAGAAGAAACGTAATGAATGAATTGAAAACCATTGCGGAAATTTTCATTTGATATATCGTTTGTAGTTGTTATTGAGATAAATTCGACGAGACGAAATCGAATAGTACTGTAAGTCAAAATGTCCACTTAAATAAAGAGAGTACTTGAATATTGTTTGGATGAACCACCATTGAAATAACAACACAGAAGAGAATGAAATGAGCTTAAATGTTGTGTCTTGCTTCCTGCTGCTATTGCTGTTGCACGTTATGCGATCGTAAGAGCAATAAGAGAGAGAGAGAGACAGTTCTCTCTTTCTCTTTTCTTCTCCTCTCTCTCTTCTTTTTCTCCTTCTCTTCGCTTTCGTTGTTCATATACATACGAAAGAGAATCGTTATAGCATTGAGATAATAGTTGAAATCAACTTTTCTTTTTTTTTTTTATTATTCGATGTTCTTTATTGAAATGAGAAGAAAAAAGAAAGGCCGATTCTGGCCGTTGTGTATTCCGTTTATTGAACGAACGAACGATAACGTCGAAAATTCAATTCATTGATTTCTTTATCGACGTTTATAATCGCATCAATGAAAGACTTGCAAACAAAAATCAAAACAGGAAGAAATAGTGAAAGATCATCGAACCAAAAGAATAGTTCAATATTTCGTATTTCAAGGTTCAGTAACTAAAAGATTACATAAACTAAAATAATTCGATTTGGTTCATAGATAAAATCGAGATCTATTGATTGATAAAAAAGAAAAGAAATGCAATTCAATTATTACTGAACAAAGAAAATGAGACTTCTGTTTTATTGACGCGAAAGAAGAACTATGCGTGTGTTTCTTGTCTGATAAGATACAAATCTTAAATAAATATCTGTTCTATTAATTGATCGAATTGTTCATCTGATTTCGTCAATTATCTCAAAGACGAGTGAGTTCTTGAACTTCCACTGAAAACAATATGCCGAATAAAAAAAAACCGAGTCTTATCTTCGATATTCTCACGTATAGAACGAATATCACATGTAAAAATATCATGGACTTTCGACTGGCATATCTTCAGGTCGTACGAAACGTTTCGATGTCAACATATACGTATAATACAAAAAAAAACAGAAATTTACTTAAAACTATTGCATAGAGACAAAAGAAAAAAACAACAAATAAACGGTACAATTTTTTGAAAATAATATATTATCGAAAAAAAAACAGCAGATTATTTTCGATAGTAAATCAATCCAAGGCCAACATATTCATTTATCTGTTCATTTTTAATCTATGACTAAAAATATGACGAGACGAAAAGAAGAAAGAAAAACAAATCATTTCTCTTGACTATTCAGTTTTTAGATGTTCCGATGACATTGCAGTGGATGTAAATGATGAATATTCCTACAGAGGGAGAGAAAAAATGATCGATTTTAATTCTTTTGTTTTTTGTGTCATACTTGAGAAAGCAATTTTGTTATTTGAATAGTTAATATAGCTCCAGCAAATGTCAGACAAGGCACACAAGTTTTCAAATAGAAATCTGAATTCGTGTATTGTAATGCTCCGGCACGCAGTAGAATTTCCGTTGTCAATGTTAATACGATCGAAATGATCAACGAAAAAATAAAGTCAACTAATGTACCATTAAACCACCACCAAAAAGCGATACATAATGCGACAATAATTATACTAAATTGTATGTCACTTGAGAATGGAATTTTCTTGAATGAGAAAAATAGAATTTATTCGAAAAAGAAAACACACGAGCAACTTACGGCGCAGAGATGATTGATACCAACGAATATGACTAAACATTTACAAAATTGAGATTTTTGCATTGTATCATCAGTAGAACGTTCAGCAGATGTTTGATGAATAGATGTATTTAACATTGGATAGATCAATCCAACGATTGCTAAATCGAGAACAAAGAAAAAAGAATTTGTTGTGGAAATTTGTCGAAAAAATATTTACCAGCACCGAGACCGCACACAGAAATGAGACTCAACGAAGGTAATGTAAGCATAAGACGAGGAGAATTGAGTAATAGTAATTTATGTTCATATTGTACGCTCATGAGAACGACAGCTAGTGTACAACCAAATGTAAATAAAATTAATGATTTCGATGCTAATGAAATCGTTCGATTTGAATGTAACATCGTGAATGACGAATAAAAATCGATGTGTTGTTTATTTTCGTTCGATATTCTTACGAGTTTTGATGCAAGATAGTAGATAGTGTAGAAGACACTTACAAATAATATGTGAAAACTATATATATCGAAGTCGATAAGTCAGTTTCAACGGACCAGAATGGCGTGATCACAAAAATACGATACGTACCCTTACACGCCCTACATTGACGCGATAATAGAAAAGAATGGAGAACGAGGAAAACCGAACGGAGAGAAAAAAGAAACGACGAAGAAAAAGAAAAGAACTATTTGGGGTCAGATAGGGTTTTCTCTCTAAATGTCATCTTTCGTTTTCATGAGAAGATTTGCATTGATCAGTAGATATTCTTTTTTTTCCTTTTATTTTTGTTTTATTTGAAATTTTACATAACAATAAACAAAAAACGAACGATCCACTATTCCGTAGTTTCTGCATCTTGCTCCTCCTCTTCTTCTTCTTCTTCTTCATCGTTATCATCGAATGTTAGTTTCTTTTGCTGTTCTGTGGTTGTTGTTATTGTGTTCGTTGCAAGATTAATCGATGCAAGATTATATTTTTTATATAAATCATAATTTCGTACAATCGAAATTAAGATTATGCTTCTAATGACATGAATTAGAATGTGTAGTTTCGGTTTTTTATAATCACGTTTAAAGATTTTGCCATTTAAATCATCAGCTTTTCGTGAAATTAAATCATTTATCACAATTTCTTCGAGATGACTCGATTTAGCTTGTGTATTGTTTGATTTTTTTGCTTGAACATCGAACCAAATAGTTTGATCTTGTGCTGTCTCATTTTTCTCAGCTACCAATAGAAGTTGTTCGACGAATTCATTTTTAATTATTAATTTTCTTAGATCATCTTCATAAGCTTTACAAATGAAACTTATAGGTAATAAACGTTCAACATATCGACTATGTTGTTCTTTTGAATCGATACTTGTATTAAATACGGATTCGATTAATTGATTAATCGATGTTATAGGTAGATTTGTTGTCACGAATAATGCGTGTTTTGTACCAGATTTAAGGATTTGAAAGCGACGTTGTTTTTTATTCGATGATTTTAATTGTTTGGTTTCATTTTGCAATGCTGAATCGAGATCATTGATATCAGTTGGTTCGACCTGTTGCTGTTGTTCATCGGAAAATTCCGGACCAAATAGTTGATCGGCAAATCGATTCAATAGATTGTAGATTTCATTTCGAACGAAGGATTCCTTCGACGAACAATAAGTTATGAAAAAACCGTGTTGTCCAGGTTGAATTGCATTTGAATTTGATGAATTGAAATTCTTATTTTGATGATAATTTCGACGTGATGATTGTGATTTTACTCGACCCATCTTTAATAGAACAAACAAGAAAATGACTTTTTGGTATGTCATCCAATAACATGTATAGATTAGGCTGATTTATTTTCAAACAAAACATCTTCGATTACGAAAGACACAAAAAAAAACATCTAGACCTTTTTTCCTTTTGTTTTTTCTTTCTCTTCTATGTACACAAAATGAAGTCTTCGAGAGTTATTTTTTATTCGAATGAAGTTTGTAGGAGTGTTGTTGCTGATGCTGATGCGGGAAAGAGTTTATGATAGGATTGAGTTGGAATATAATTGCCAACAACTGTACGACCGGAAAAAAATCGACCATGCAAAGCATTAACTGTGTTAATTGCTAAATAGACAAACATGCCGATGTACGATTATGAAGAAAAAAAAAGAAAGAAAACTCACCACTAGCAATAGTCGAACATTTAACATAAACATTTCCGTCTGGACTTTTTTCATCAACATAGATATGTACAACACCACCGTATTTATTACATTCTTCAATGACTTCATCACGTATTTCTTGTACCCAAGTCGGATTACCAGCTTCAGCTGCTGGATTGAACATATTCGATAACATGAAACATTGTGTACTAACTGCTGTTACAGTGGCTAATTGTTGAGGATTAGGTGGTTCAGGTACTCGAGCAGCTTGAGAGCCGGCTGCATGCATATGTGCGGCTTGTAAAGCGTCCATAGCGTGTTTTGGCATTTGTAGGCCACTGCCTTCGCTTAGTTTAGCCATGAGTGCTAAACGACCGGTGGCACCGAGATTAATTCCACGATGATCGAGATCATCGGAATCGAGATTTGCTGATGACGAAAATGATGAGGCGATGCCTGGAGCGTAGGATGAAAATGAACCAGCTGCAGGCGCTATTGTATTCGCTGATTCAGTAACATGACCAACTTTCATCGGCCGACCTGCTAATTCAAAACCATTTAAATTTTCCATCGCTCGTTTCGCATCTTCAGCATGAGCAAATTGAATAAATCCTTTGAATAAAATCAAAATTCTTTCTCCATCCAATTTCCTTTCATTATCTTACCGTATCCTCTCGATCGACTCGTATCTGCGTCTCTCATCAGCGTAATATTATCAATTCTACCAAACGGTTCAAATATGCCGCGTAACATATCTTCTGTAATATTGAAATGCAATGATCCAACGTATAGTTTCATTGGTCCTTGTGTTGGAATGGTCGAGCCTGTTAAAGCCGCCATACCATTGTTGATAAGGGCGTTTTGTGAAGCGGTTGCTGATGCTGCTTGAGCAGCGAGACGATTTTTTTCCGCATTCGACGGTTTGATTATGATCGGTATGCCGAGAAGTTTCTCTCCGGATAGAGCGAGAGCCGCTTGTACACAGGCTAGATCACGAAATTCAACGTAGGCTACACCTTTCGAACGACGTGTTCGCGGATCGGTAATCAATCGAACGTCACGAACTTTGCCGACACGCGTAAAAAAATCTTCGAGATCACGCGGTCGAATAGCTCCTGCTAATTGCATGCAGAAAACAGTTCGAAGATCTCGTTCTTCAGGCGTTAAGTCTGGTGATTTCTCTCGACGGCCCGATTTCGACGAAGAATTCGTTTCTTTGGCTTGTCGAGTTCGTTGTAATGATTGTGCGAGTTGATGTAATTCCGAATTGGTATCACGTTTCTTTCCGCTAGCTAAAACAGGTGGTGTCGGCGTTCGACGACGACGTTCATGTGGCGAACGTGAACGACTTCGTTTTCGATCGTGTTTCTTCTCGCTTTTATGCGATTTATGTTTGTGATGTTTGTGTTTCTTGTGTTTTTTCTCTCGATCTTTGTCTTTATCTTTATCTTTCGATTCATCCGATTTCGTATTGTTTTCATCTTTGACTTTTTTGTCGAAATTTTCTTGCATTTTTTCTTCGAGCATATTATCGATATCGAAATCGTCGTCCATGATTGTTCTAGAACGAGAAAAAACTAACTCATTTTGTTTATTGAAAGTACAAACAAGCTTTTCTCGAAGATTAATGAAAACAATGAATTAGTCGTCGATTGAAAATGAATATCAGCAAAGAACGAATCACTATAGTGAACAGTTTAAATATTTCTGGTTGGTATATTTATGTAGCAATCAACAGAGCTCCGATGTAGACAAATGAGCACTGCCGACAAGCGACACCTCGTGGAATGATTAACGATGTTTTTTTCAGATATTTCTGTCTCGTTTTTTGAATCATATGATAGTTGGTCATATTTTTTTCAAAAGATTCATTGATTAAGTTTTTTCTCTTTAAACTTCATCGAGTTTTCGAGTGAACAAAAAATCAGTTAACATTTTAAAACGATCGATTAAAACGAAGACAATGAATTTGTGAAATAATCAGTTGATAGTTTTTTTTCTTTTGAAGAAAAGTTTATCTATCTACCATATTTAGTCAAAAAAGATTCAGCATGTCCTCTAAAATTTACCCAATCATATTTAAACGCCATCACGAACGAATCGATCGACCCTTCTAGTAACTATAACTAACCTTTGACACTTCTGTATTATGTTCCTCGATTTTCTTCTATTGACTTAGTGATAAGATAGATTTGATAAGAAAAAACTAATTCTCTGTTATTTCGCGTTTCTCTTTTTTCGGTTGTATATTTACTTCTTGTCAATGATCGATCTATTTGGTTTGCTACGTTTTCTAATCAATTTAGTACTCTATCCATTTGCTGCTGTCTTTCTCGTCTTCTATCGTTGTCTACAATGGTTAGGTTTACAACCGATAAATTATGATTTTCAAGATAATATTGTTCTTATTACCGGTTCAGCAAATGGTTTAGGCAGAGAAATTGCCTTGGCATTTGCTCGATCAGGTGCTTCGTTAGCTCTCTGGGATATCGATGATGTTGGTAAGAAAGAAAGAAATCATAGAATAAATCAAAAATAGTTGTTGATGTTTTTCAATAGGCAATCGTGAAACTCAACAGCAATGTTTAGCAATTTTACATAGTCGAAATAGTTCGAGTCGTGTACGTGTTTATCATGTTGACATGACACGTTCAGCAGATATTCATACATATGCCGAAAAAGTTCGTCAAGATCTCGGTCAAGTCACTATACTTATCTCGAATGCCGGTTATGTTAGTGGTCGATCGTTATTAACTGAATCAGATTCAGATACCGAACGCACATTTGCTATTAATTCTCTTTCACCAATTTGGTTAGTCAAAGCATTTATGCCCTATATGCTCGATGCAAATCGTGGTCATATTGTTATCATATCTAGTATTCTTGGTAAACCAAAAAACGAAAACTGTCAGACTTTGTTGTTGAATAACTATTTGTTCTGTAGGTGTTCATGCAGCACACGGTCCAATTACATATATTTCATCGAAACATGCAAGTCTCGGTCTTAGTCGATCGCTTCGTCTTGATATTAATGCAACTCATCCTCATACTCGCGTGTCTATTCACTGCGTATGTCCATATATAATGCGAACAAAAATGTTCAATCCAGTTGTAAATTATGTTTCTTTTCAACAACTTGCGCCTGTTCTACCACCGAGATATGTTGCTCGGCAAGTTCTCGATGCTATCGAATGGAATCGTGATGAAATTATTTTGCCTTATCATTTGAAATATGCTGGATTTATTATGGATTATATTCTTCCACAACGATTGTCTCGTTGGTTAACATATCAAGTATCGGGACGAACTCCTTTGGATCCATTCAATCGAGACTCAGACGAAAGTGTTCGCGAAAAAAAACGCAAACTTTTGAACATAAATCACAAAGAAAATATTGATTTGATTTAATTTTCTTACAAAAAAGTATATATATATTTCTTTTTATTCTTGCAAAAAAAAATAAATAAATAGACAGACAAACACACACAAATTTGAAAAAGAAAATCAATTACATATCAATTTAAACTTCATAGTTTGAGTTCTGGAAAGATTTTTTCCAGGATTAAAAGAATTAATTTCTATAAAACAAAAAAGAGAAATCAATTTCAGTTTTTCTTCGACAAATCGAAAAGAACATACATAGAACAAATGCCTATTCAATCGAGCATCTTGAAATAATTCAAATAAACGTTCAATACCAATACGTGCATTATCTGATCCGAATATCAATGAAAGTGTTTCTAAAAAAAATGTCGAATGAAATCACGAATTTGTTTTTTTTTGTTAATCTGTGGAAATTCCCTACCAGGTACATTTGTTAACAACTGTCGTTTCGCTTGTTGCTGTCGTTCGTGTTTTTCTTCTTCCGTTGGCATTGGTTTCGGTACTCGTGGAACTTTCGGCCAAATAGCATCTTGCAGAATAGTTAGATATTTGACAAGATATTCTTCTTGAAATAGACTGACAATCGATCGTCGTACTTGACGATTGATTGTACTTCCGTATGTAACACGAATGAATTGAACGAGAGTCATACGAATGAGTTTCAATAGGCCACGTTCATCGAATAGTAAATCAAGGAAATTATAGAACGGATTGGCGATGGAATCATCACGACCTTCTTGATGACGAGTGTTACTACAAAAAGATTGAAATTAGAAAAAGAAATCTTTCACGAAATTCAATTTACTTTTCGATTTCCAGAAGATCTGGAACGTTTTTATCCCAACGAAAGAGTTTCCTATCCAATAAATAAATCATTCATTCATAGACTCACAAAGTTTTTTTTTCTTCTTTTCTTACGATATATTTGTCGCTTTTTTTCGCGTTGTAAGTGAATTCGTTGATTGTGATGTATCATTATCAATCCACGATGGATTTATGAATTGATAGACTAATTCAAATTTCGATATTTCTTCATCATGTAAAACTGTTTGAACGAATGTTTGTAATTGTTCGTAGAATTGTTGTAAATTCGATTTATTTAATTGTTTCGATGTAAATCTTTGATGACGAGTGCGAAATAGATCAATAGTTGGAAACGATGATTTCAGTTCTTTCAAACAGAAATAAAAATGTTGCCAAGCAGATAACGTTCGAGTTACGACCCAACCGAAGTCATTCGATGGACTACGAATTAAAACAGCAGCACATAAATGACCGTTTTCAAGCTAAAACAAAACCCTGTAAATATTCATTTGAATAGAAATCAGATCGATTACATCCGGAAGAACTTGGGCTTGCCAATGGCCTAGATGTGCCCACCATAGATCGACATTTTCTAATGAACATTCCAATGCGCTCACTTCTTGATTGATATCAACACAATCTCGTTCGAGTGCGCTAATAACCTTGAGAGATAAAAAAAGAAAAGAAAAAATATCATCGAATCGATTGAGAAAGTTTTTAATAGAAACTTTTTTATCGAATGTTGATGCTTCTCGAAGAGCTGCTAGCGCATTTTTTTTAATTGCCAATTGACTTCTTAAATCAGCTAAACGCTTAGGTACACTCTGTGCTTGATCATCATTCGATGAGTCAGATGTTTGCAAGTTCGTAGATTTTTCATCAAAATCATCTTCGACAACTTTTGAATTCGACCAACCGAATAATTGTTCTTTTAAATCAACTAAACAAACAAGTCATTCAATTTGAAATTGAAATCTAAATCTTTCTTACAATCTTGCAAATCTGTTGAATTAAAAACTCGACACAACGCATCGTATTGTTTCGAAACAAGAAACGATGCGTAATAGTCACGTTTAAGAACATTGTAGATGATTTGTTGAGCTTCATAAAACGAATCTGGTAGAGGCTACAAAACGAAAGCTTTTTTATTGAAAAACTAATTCAATCGATTTTATTTTTACATATTCAGCAACAAGAAATGATTTCATTCGATGGATAATTTCATTATCAATTTCATCAACGATTGCACTACCAAAACTTGTGATATAAACTGTATAGATATTCGTTGCAATACGATGTTGTTGATCGGGTGCAGCTAAAACAAGAAGATTTTCGAACAACAAACAAAAGAGTTTCTCTTCTACCCGAACGTAATTTCCAAATATCGTACCAAAAACTAAATCGAGACCAAATTCGCTTTTGATTTTCTTTTGCAAACAAACGATCTTACTTAAGCAAAGCACCTGTACCGAATGTTTCGAGAAATTGATGAAAATACGTTCGACCTGTTATCGAACTCAAAATAATATTCACTGCTAAAATCTACAACGAAGCTTTTTTCTTTTGTTTCTTGCAAAAATGAGAATAAGTTAACTCGTACTTTTCGATTGGCAATATTAGTTTTATTTGTACTCGAATCGAAAAGTAGATAACTTCGGCCACCTTTGGCTGTTAGACATCGTTCACAAACGATCTTAGCTCGACGTAATTGATTAAGATACTTTGTTAGATCACGATTGATTAACAATTCACCTTTGGTACCCAATCGATTTTGTTGATCGTCTTTTCAAAAAAAAAACAAGCTCAATACTGAATAAACAAATAATCGATCGATCGGCTCTACCTTTGGATATAATGCCTTCTTTTAATAGATTTCGAATGGCTGTTGCTTGCATGATTTCATTGACAATATATGTCCTACAAAAAGCGTAATGAACACGTCTACCAATCGTCGCTGATCTTGTTTTTACCAGAAATGTTCTAATTTGTCGACGTCATCACTTGTTTCGATAAGTTTAATGAAATTCTCATAGTTCGATGCTAACGTAAATTTTCGTATTTTTTGTTCATTATTACTGATTAATTGATCGATTTGATACATAATATTCTCATTGAAATAATCCGGCTCACTGATTAACTCAAGAGTTGGTTTGAAAACTTGAAGAAAAAATCAAATTGAAAGTTTTTTCTTTCTTTCTACGATATGTTCAACCTTTAAAAACAAAGATTTCTCTTAATAGATGTCGAAGCGTATTGTTCGACGAGTAACTCGGTGGTAGAAGTAAGTAGAGTATTGCTTCGCTTAATAAACGAAGAAATTTATCTTCTTCTTCATCACTAATGAAATACGATGGAAGAGTATACGGACAGTTTCTTGGATTTAGCCTAAAGTCGTCAATTAAAAACAATAGAATATTGAACAAATACAAACATATGCTGTCGAATTTGTTGATAATGTCCAGAAAATAAATTGACAATATCTTTCGATATAATTTCAACCCAATCGAGTGGCTTACAACGTTGTCGAAGGTTCAATACGAGTACACGAACTTCTTCTCTAAAATTTCCTCGTTCAAAGAACAATCTCACACAAATCCTTTCTCTACTTTAAAGCTTCAGTAAACGTGTCCGATTCCGATGAAATCTCTTTGTACCACGGTAGAATAATATCTCGCACGAATAAATCACAAATATTATCAATCATCACATCGACACTAATATGACTGTCGTGTTTTTCTATGGCTGCAGCTTTCGATGGTTCGTTTATCGGCGACTATTTATCAAACAAATAGAAATTATTTGTTTTTATCGGGAAATCCTACTTGAATTTGCTCGATAAACCAAGAAATGAAATCATTTGATCGATTTTTTGTTTGTCGATTATGAACGATTGTAAACGGTTTCGAATTATGCAATGCAAATACAATTCCATAGATCAAACCTATTTGTAATAGAAGCAAACAAATTCGAATTCGAAAATGTCGCCTACCGATTAGAGTCAATGAAAGACAAATGGATAAGAGAAAATGATAAATAAAAAAGTAAATAATTAAACAAAGAATTGGCACGAAAATAATTGTGAATTTATATTTTTTCCACAGCATTTTTTCATATCTACGAATAAGCAAATAGATTGGATTAAATCGAGCGCGAAACAAACGATTCAATGTTTAAACGAGTTTTTTTAACTATTTTATTTTCATTTTTTCTTTTCGATATTGTCTCGTGTGTTGAAACTCGAGATCAATTCGTTCCAACACAAGTTTCAGATGAAGAACTTGATGATGTACTTGAAAATGATGATTCAGACGAACATGAATTGATTCAGGACAGTGATCAACAAGTACCAGGTACACCGATCAATCAAAAAACAAAATCAATCATTTACCCAATTGACAATACTCGAACTAATGATGATAGTAAAGGTATCATAGTACCATTTAGAAATAAAACACCGCCGAGAAGAAATCCTCAACAACGATCGACTGCAAATCGAAATCTCTCGATTCAATTGACCCATTTCTTCGCAATTGGACTTCTATTCTTGATCTACTCGATTTGAAAAACAAAGAGAAACATTCTTTCGTACGAAAAACAAAACTATTCTCTGTTAAAATAAGTTATGCTTGTTTTACATATCACAAAAAAAACGAATTTTCTACTATGATAAATCTTGTTTCTGGTCTTTTTTTATCGCATATTTCATCTTCTTCCACAAAGCAATACACATAACTGGTAGACGGTCATCGGTGATATCTTTATCTTGAATTCGTCGGTATTGGCATCTAAAGAAAGAAAAACTCTCAAAATCGAAAATCAAATCTTCACATCTACCGCAGTATGATTCGAACGTCATCGTAACGTTTCTGTTGAAGATAACTTAGTGAAAGAAATAGATAGGACTTGACAATGGCATTGGGATCACCGATTTCACTTGCAAGACCGATTTGATTCTTTGAGATTTCTTCAGCTTCTTTCGCCTGAATTCAAACTTTTTGTTTTTGGTTCGACAAGAAGTAGTTGCTACCTACGTGTCGAAGATTTTCTTCGCCGAGACACGAATGACCTCCGCCTAGTGTTGATAACCATGCCCATGATGATTCATAACGAATACGTTTTATGAGAACATGCAGTTGAATCGATGTCCTAACGAAAACAAAAAGCCGAATGTGTTAACTGAATTCGAGATCGAAGAAGGCGAATCTACCAAAGACGATTGATCCAGAGATCGTATCGATTGATATGCGGATGTACTTGAAGATAGAATCGATGCTGGCGATGATGAACGATGGAAAAAAGATGATGAAGATGTGTTCGATTTAGTTTCGAAGCTATTCGGTTAGTTATTTGATTGAGAAGTTGAGAAAATAACTGAGCAAATTGGGACGAAGTCGTTAGTTCATTGAGAAATGCAGCATAAAAATAAGAATTCGATAAAATTTGACAATCAATAACTGACAAATTTGTATCGTCGTTTTCAATTTGCTCACTATGAATAAAATACTTAATTGGTATCTGTTTATGACGGATAGATATCGGTGTAAGTGTATTCGAACTTGTCATATTACTTTTCTTCAATAAAATCAACTACTAGTTTATGACGACTTCGAAGAACTTTTAGATAGATAGATTTTAGGAAGAAATCGTTTGTATCCTATAAATGAGTTGAACGAAAGAGGGCGTAAGAAACAATAACATATACACTTGATGTAATCAAGAAATCGGTCTGTTTTTTATGATTTATTTGATTGACAATGACAAATTGTTGAAAATCTTTTTTTTCTTTAACTTAAATAATTCATAAGAAAAACAAATTTCTAATAAAATGATTGCAATTCAGTAGAATTTTCATAAAAAATAATAACAAAAAAAATCCTCGATCTTTATGTGCTCGACACACACCGACCATTATTGTCTGATTAAAAAATGTTAAAAAAAGTCGAGATTTTCCCTTTCGAGGTTAGTTGAGTAATTCATAATTTCGTTATGAATACATCAAGTCAATTCGATTTTCTTGATTTTTTCACATGAATAGCATTGCTTTATTTATCATTTCTTCTACTTTTAATGATCGATATACACAATATATTGTCTAGTAGCTATTTCTTTGATTTTCGCTTTAATTCCGTGCGTTATCTTAATAAATTTTACTCAACATGCCAACTACAAAAAAGGTGTTCGTCGGATATCGACCAATGCTAAGGCACCGCTTGTGTTTTGTCGAACCGAGTATATCTTATTATTGCGACTGATAATACTCAGATTTCATCATCTCTCCTACCAAGCATGCGCTATTCAATTCACCAAATAAATCCCTCGATCTGTTGTCACCGAACTCTGTAAAATCTCAATATCAAAGTGCTACTTATATTATAACAATTGCAGTTAAACCCAAGAAAACATTTAGGTCATTCAACTAAGTCCATAACTTCATCTTTACAACAAAATCTCCACGAAATCATTCACTAACTTAATACCACCCAAAAATCATCCCTATCCAAATGGCATTAAATCAACATAAATGTCCCAAAGCGATGTATACGAAATTCATAAAGTTCAATAAAGTTTTACAATACTCATGTTTTCGTTTTGATCACGCAAATATTCTTTCAGATCAAAACTCACCAAAACCAATATCACACAATAATGTCTGCATCCTTACATACATTGCCAGTGGACATAGTCTACCGAATATTCGACCATTTATGTGAGAAAAGTTTATTTATCTCAGCTAGCAACATTTGTCAACGATTAAATGCAATACAGACTTCGTATCACCGATTTCGAGTAAGTGCACAATACTATTAATTTCGTACCCTTCATTCCGGCACTCTACTCTCATCAATTATTTTCTATCCATGCGTTCACATCAGCAACTAACTCCGAATAAAACTTTCCTAAAGATGACCTACATTTCACCATAGACGCTTACACAACTCAAACTTTCGCTTATGTCCATTGGAGATGAAGGTGTTCGACATCTTGCTCACGTTTTACAACAGAATACGGTAACTTTACAGTTACTCTCCGATTTATATCAGACATCACTAATCTATCTCTTCTTAGGCACTTACACAGCTCAACCTTTTCGGTAACTATATTGAACATGAAAACATGCGTTATTTGCGTCGTATGATGAAAACTAGAATTGATTTGTGTATCTATGTATAATAAACTTTGGTTCTTTTCTCTGAAAAGAATAGTTTTTTTTAATGAAATAAACCGGATATTCACATGTAGAGATAGTGTAATGGAAATTGATTAGGATACCAGTGTTGCCAAATTCAAAATTGGGACATCAGAAATTTACTCTTAAGAAAGTAGCACTTTGTCAGATGATATAATTTGTCAAAATAAAGAGGGCAATCAATTGTATTCTCTTTGATATTGGATAAATATATGATAATTTTGCGTTATATATAGTTTATTGTCTCAGCTCCATTCAGGTATTTTAATGGTCGAGAGATTGGTGAAAAATAAAAGCCATATTGTTGTTTATGGAAAAGTATATCAGGTGGCCTAAAAGCCTTGATTCTTAGCATCATTAATATATTTTAAATCCATTATCAAGTAAAGGCATATTTCTTTATCTTACAGTACATGTTATCGTAGATTTTCTGGATTGTAAGTATGCACTCTACTGTATGAAAGTTGATAATAATGGGTATTGATATGTATAACGATAATTATGTATCAAAACTAGCCGAATAAAAGAAGTATGATTCAATATTATTTCAAATTTAACAATGTATATGCCGATCCGGACTATCTCGTTTCTTTTCACTTCATACGGATGCATACATCGTCACTATAATCAAGGAATTACGAATTAATTCACTGATTAAAGATTGAAATGCATATTTGTCATTTCCTTATTAAATCAATTAAATTTTCAATAAGATTAACTAGAATCGATGTCGCTAATAGAATAAACAGAAGATCTTCCATAAAAAAAGAACTCGTTCAAATATTTCCGTGTCACATCGATATTATTCAAATTTGGTAAAATGAAAGCCAAATGAAGCATTAGTAATATAACATTTGGATTAATTTGTTTTTGAAAAAAAGGTTTTTCTCTGATTAGACAATACTGTTTAGTTTTCATTTCTCTTCAAATCAATGAACATTGTTCTTTCATATTAATTCACAGTTATTGTTGTACTCTTTGTATTATCACGATTAAATAATAGAACAGCTTATGAGATTCATTTCTTAATCGACCTGATCAAATCTCGCACTCGATGCTTCAACACTTAAACATTTCAGAACTAAGAATTTGTTCTTCTAAAGTCTATTGATTGAATGGAATATTAGTATCGGTATTGGTATAGAAAATTTCTTGACTAATATTGGTTACATCTCCTCCAACTATCTTGTGACGATAAGAATGTATTTTAAACGCATAGACGTGTCAAATTAGAACCTTTTAAGAACAGAGCGAGAAATCAATCATGCTTGACTATATTTTACTTTTTTCACCATTTATAAATGGCTAATTTCGAAGGTGGTTTTCGAAAATATTTAACTATTGTTTCGAATCGTTTATTAGAAACTGCTATATGGACATTTACCGAATTAGGTGTTGCTGATGTATTAACATCGGACAAAACAGTCGATGAATTAGCTCGTGATCAAAACTGGAATAGTGATTATCTTTATCGTTTGTTACGTCTTGTTGCTGATGCCGATATTGTTCGTGAAATTCAACATGATGGAAAGTCAACGAAACGATTTGAATTAACAGACGATGGTTTATATTTAAAATCAACTCATCCGAGTCAAATTCGAGAAATGATTCGTTGGGAATTGGGCCCACGTCCTAAAACAGAATCATTTAAATTACCTGAACTCATACGAAATCCGACAAAACAAACCAAAGACAATCGACAAATATTTGAACATCTTCACAAAGAAGAAAATCAAGAGCTAGCTCGAACTTTTAACAAAGCAATGACGAGTTTCTCGATCTATTCCGGCGAACCAGTCGTTCGCGCCGTTGATTTCAGTCGATTTAATAAAATTGTCGATATTGGCGGTGGTTTAGGTTCACTTCTATCTTCAATTCTTCAACATTATCCAACAATTCAACAAGGCATCATTTTCGATTTGCCTCAAGTCATCGAACAAGCTCAAACTCATAATGAACTTGAAAAAGCTAATATACCTAAACATCGTTATGAATTTGTCCGTGGTGATATGTTTAATCCGACCACAATTCCTCATGCAGATGCTTATCTCATGAAACACATTCTTCATGATTGGAATGACCAACAAGCAATCGAAATTCTTCGATCCCTTCGAGCAGCAAATCAACAACGACAAATAACTTTATTTATTATCGAATTTGTTATTTTAAATGATAAAGAACATGATGAATTCTGCAAACAATATGTACATGCATTCGATTTGCATATGCTGATTCTATTGGATGCGAAAGAACGAACATCTGAACAGTATCAATCGCTTTTTGAGCAAAGTGGCTTTCAATTGAAAACTATCTATCGTACTTCAACACCTTACTCGATTATTGAAGCGATAGCAAATTGACTTTTTTTGCTAAAATTTGAAAAAAAAACATTCGCTTTTTCTTTTGTTTGGCATAAAACTTGATTGAGAGATGAGGTTTTTCAAGAATTTCAGAATATGCGATGTTGTTTTCGTCGATGGATTAGTTGTCTATGTCTATTCGTTACTTTGATTATTTTCTATCAAAGTTCGAGTTCAACTAAGAAAATCTCACAAAATCTATCGTTATTTCAAGTAAAATTCTTCATTCAAAAACTTGTTTTAGCTATCAAATTGAATCATTACAGAAAATCGAGTATAAAAATGCAACCTATCGAATCCTGTCGCCATCGTATCAGTACGATTCTCGTGGAATATATTTAAATTTTGCTTATTTCAATGTTGAACGACGTCAACGTGTTTTATACATCGATTATCTCTATGGTATTCGTGTTTTGTATTGATTAATTCTAATGGTTTGTTTTTCTAAGATATTCCTGTATCATCTCAATGGAAATCTGAAGGACATCTCTATCCCATTCAAATAGCACAATTCGGTTTGAGTCATTGGAGTCGATTGATATCGTGTTCGATGAACGAAGTAGTAACTCAATTCGAACATCTACAAACAAACAATAACTCATGTTCATCGAACTACATAATTGATAATTTATTCGATCTCTCGAATAGTTATATTTATCTTATGATGCCTTTGAATTGTTCATTACATATACATTTTTTACGTAATAACATCGAACTTATTTATTCAACCATGTCGATGCACAATCGAACTCAGTCGAATCAAGTGATTATTCCACTACAAGGATCTCCTCGTCAAGTCAACCGATATATGTTAATTGATATTGAAAAGACTCGAAAAGAATTTATTCGATTTCGTCGAGATTCTCTTCGAATTTATCTTTGTAGTCAATCGAACTCTTCGATTTCGCCATTGATTATCGGCAATCAGACATTGTATAATCAAAAAACATTTGAATCTGCTACTCAATGGTTATTGAATCATCAAGATTTGATCACGGGTTGTTGGTTGATTTCTATTCCGAGAAAATTTGGTCAATATCGATTACGTATGCCTTGGTGTTCAGCAATGGCTCAAGGTTAGTTTTCTATTGATTAAGAAGTTTAAAATTGTTCGAATTTTATTATAGGACAAATCAGTTCATTACTCGTTCGTCTCTATTCTCAGACAAAGAATCCCGAACATTTATCAGCAATTCGTCGAGCTGTTCAACCATTATGGTCATCGAATATAACTCGAGCTTATTTTAATCAAAAACATCTTTGGCTAGAAGAATATCCATTAAATTCATCGACAAAAGGTCTTTTTGTTCTCAATGGTTGTCTCTACACTTTAATTGGTTTGATCGATGTTTACACCATTGATCCTCAGATCTATCTCTTAGAATTAATCAATCAAATTTCAAATTCACTCGAACATATGCTTCCATTGTACCAACATCCGCAAATATCCAATTGGTCTCTCTATGATCTAAGTCATTTAACATTGAGAACTCAGCCAAATACCGCTTCGTACGCTTATCATCTTGTTCATATAACATTACTGCAATGTTTAAGCCAAATATTTCAAAAAATCAATCCTTCTATTGCCAATCTCTTCGATTCGTATGCTCAACGATTTCAATCAGCCATTAATTAGAAATTTATTTCGAAATAAAATAAAATAAATCTGAATTATATTGATTAAAAACTAATTCTCTATTGTCTCGTATAAAGAGCATTTTCATAATATTTCAACGAATAGAGTTGTGCGCCACACTTTTCATAGACATCTTCGCCTAGAATTTCGATCATTTTATCTTTGATTCCAGTATCACTAATATGATCAAGTAGTTCGAGCATTCGATCTAATTCTTTGGGTGACATTTCTTTCAAACAAGCTTCTTTTAAAGCACGATGTATTTCTTCTAAATTATTCGTTGAGATCATTGTACGATCGCATGTCAATGGATTTTCAGTTGCTGTCGAACATATCGATGGTAAATGCAGAGTAGCATCGAGTTGATTGAGAAAATCGTTCATATCACGTTTGGCTTTACGTTCTTGTTCGATGGCATCGATTTGACTATCGTTGGATATCGAACGATCGTAAATAGGTGGAGTATTCGGTTGTTGTTCGTCTTCTTTGGGACTGATTGTCGGATGTAAACGATGTTCGTCACGACGACGTTGGCGAGCGTTCGATGATAGTCGAGAATTGTTAGATTCTAAAAAGAAAACATAATTTAAATAGAAAAATAGAAGAAGAAAACAACAATACCATCGTTTTGACTTCGTGAACTTGATGCTGATGATTCTCGTTTATATCGTGCAAGTGTATCATTTTCTCTGATTCTTGCAATAAACGCATTATTAACACTAGATTCATCATTATCGTCATCAGTAGTGTTCGAAGGAATTTGTTCGGATATTTCGTTGTGTAATGTCGAGGTAGCTTTTTCTTGCAAACGTCGAAGTCGAGATTGACTCAGTGATGGAGCAGAAGTTTGAGTTTTATCATTGGAAGATTCATCATGTTGTGGTAGATGTGACGAACGTGGACGAGGTAAAGGAGGCATCGATTGACGATCGATTTCTTGTGATGAACTAACAATTAATGATTGTGAATTCGTTTGACAACGTTGCTTTGTTTTATTATACAATCTTGATATATGTTGTTTAACGTAGGGATTTTGAACGATTTGTTTGGCTGATGGTCGATTATTCGCATCTTTATCTAACATTGAATTGATTAAACGAATCAAATCTTCACTGTAAACATTTGCCGATGGAATTGTTGGCGTTTGACCACGAACAACTTTTAAAACAAGAGAACTTATATCACCCGCAGTGAATGCATGTTCTAACGTTGCCATTTCATAGACACAACAACCTAACGCCCAAATATCCGATTTTTGACCGTATGGTTGATTCGAGAAAATCTCGGGACTCATATAATATCTAATAAAATTGAAAAGTTTTTTTTCTTCTTCTTCTTCGTCAAACTACATACGGTGTGCCGATAACTGTTGTTGCTAAATCAGCGCCATTGTTATCCAAAATTTTCGCTATACCAAGATCTCCGATTTTGATAATCTCATATCTTGTTAAGAAGATATTTTGTGTTTTAAGATCACGATGTAGAATCGATTTTTCATGCATATAATTCAATGCTAATGTTATCTGAATGAACCATTCAAGTATTTGATCTTCGCTTAGCAATTGTTTTTTTCGATATTTTAATTTCGTATATAAATCACCGCCTTCACAAAATGCCATAACAATATTTAAATGACGATCTCGTGAACGAAATGATTCAATATAAGCAACAATATTCGGATGTTTAAGTGAAGATAATAATTGTGCTTCACGTTCAGCAGCTGCAAGCTCATTTTTTTCATCGTTCGAACGAGTCAAACTGACACGTTTCAGTACACATTTACGTGGTTTACTTCTACTATCTGCACTTGATTCGAGCGGTGAAACAAGCCAAACTTCACCATAACTCCCACGACCAAGTGTTTTAATTGTTTTATAACGATCTTTGACTGAAATCAAGTCATTTTCAGAATTCGTTGAAGTATTTGTATTGCTGTCAGTCATACTTTAATGTTTTGCTACTTTTTTTTTCTCTCTCTCTTTCGCAGAAAACACCATTAGTACTTGACAATCCGGAAGAGGATTTGCTTAGTAACCATGATTAGGATTTATTTCAAAACAAAATTTAATCATAAATATCGATTTACTCGAACTGTTTGAACTTATTTCGTATTGCTAGATGTGAAATTTAGTTCTATTTAATTATCAAACAGATGACGCTAGTTAACATTGGTAATTATTCAGATGAATAATCAACCCAATCATCTATTTAACTAACTAAAATCATCATGTGATTTCAAACGATAGATTATTGACGTCATCGTCGACGATATTTTCGTTTCATTAAACACAAAATCGTGATCATTTAGTTTGGTCTCGAATGAAAAGCAAACATGCTACTAACAAAACATCGTCGACGAAAAGACGAAAATCCATCGACATCATCGCACCGTGAACTATTCGGCGACTATCCGTATCCGATTATCAATCGACTTACTGAAGAACAACAGCGATATGAGCAAGGACAAGAATCGAGAATTCGTTTTTCGTCATTAGTATCACTTCATTGGCATCGAGACAATCTTCATCAATTGGCTGATTTAATTCATCAGATTCATATGCCGACTTCAACATCATCAATTATTGAACAATCGTTTCGGCAGACACATCTGAGTGATCGTGCATCGAAAAAATTCATTGGTAATCTCGCCAAAGAAACAAAACCAACACGTATTCGGCGAATATTTCCGAGTTTAATGAAACCACCAATCAATGATGAAGTTGAAAACAACAGTAAACAACAATCACCATCTTCATCCGAACGAAATTAATCAAGATTTGTCTCTTTTTTTTTGCTTTCGTATTTATTCACTTTTTATCTTTCGAAAAGAGAAACACTTTTTAAAAGGTAAAAATACAAGCAAACTAATAATAAAAAGACACAAATAAATATCAATCGAATATTTTTCCATTAGATTCATCTGACTATCATAGCTGCTGGTAGTTTTTTGTATGTCATGTCCGTATGTACTCATGTATTCAATAAGATTTTGTGCACGTTTTAAACTATCGCCATGCAAACGAAAGGATTCGGCTATTTGTCGTGTATTTCGCCGGTAGATTTGTGGATTCTGTAAAATCTGAAGAATCTTTTCGTATAATTCATCGGATGTAAATCGATTTTTGTCGATAAATAAACCGAGATTTAATTCGACACTTCGTCGTGCTACTTGAAATTGATCGAGAAAAAGTGGAAATGCTATAAGTGGAATACCGAATACAATTGATTCGTGCATCGAACTCATTCCACAATGATTGATGTAAAGTGAACGATCATTTTGCATCGCTCGATGAGAAAGAATACTTTTCTGAGGTACGAAACCTTCGAGACGAAAACGAGGATGATCGACTTTCAATGTGTTTCCACGAGCCCAGAGAACACGAATTGCCGATTGATCTTCGATTAATTTCATTAAACCGTCAATCAGTTTATTCGATTGTTCTTCAGTTAGCAGGCCAATTGAACCAAGACTGATGTAGATTAAGGTATCGTTTTTTTCGGCAGTCTCATCGAGCCATGCAAGTAGATTCGATTGGATCGATTGTAATCGATGAGAATAAACAAGTGGACCGAGAAAATATATCGCAGGATTGATCGTCGATCGAGGAATCTCGAATGGAGGTGCTGTACTAATAAAGACACTTAAATGATGTTTATGAATTAAATATTCATAATCGAAATAACGTTGATAAATACGAGAGAAAATGAAATATTTTTGATAAGGTAAAATAATTGAACGATAGAAAAATAATTGTAAACGATCGAGAAATGTCGATGGAGAATAGGGAACAAGATACGATGGCGTATGCCAATGTTGAGTCATACTATTTAAATTAAGTGCATCGATAAAAAATGGACAAACAACAATAGCAGGTATTGAACCAAGTTGTTCAGCTAAATCAATAGCCCATAACATATTCAAATCGAAGATAATCACACGAGGTTTGCCTTGTTTCGATTTGAGAATTGGTAGAAGAGTTTCATAGGCAACACGATTAAAACTATGAAATAAATTAGCCATACGAGTTACGAAACGAAGATAATTTCCTACAGGTTGAGAATCCATCAGAGAAAACTGATGCATATCATTCAGTGTCACATCATGTGCAATACCACCGTCAAGATATTGAAGACCTTCGTCAGTTACCCATGATGATACATTGACATCGGCGTACGATGGAACACTAACTAGAATATCAATGTTACTATCAGTTCGATTAAATGTCATTTGTTTAGCTAATTCGAGAATAGGATTTAAATGACCACGTTCAGGTGGAGCAAGAAACAGAATGTAATCATTTTCTAAAGAAAATTATTTTTTTACAAGTGTAAATTAATTTGAATTTCAATCATCGTATGCTGTTTATGTAATTACCTTCGACAGAATAAACCACTTGACAAACAAGTGAAAATAGCACCAAAAAATATCTGATTTTCATTAGATTTTCTCAACTATCATCTGGAATATGAAATAGACTATTGAACAATAATATTTGTTTGATTATTCAGTTTTATTTTGTAAATATTGAGAAGAAGCGTGAAAAATAATGAGACATACGTTTTTTTGTTCGACTATGTGCGACACAAAGAAGAAAAAGAGAAACTAGTTTGAGATCATTCGGTTAGACACATCACAAGACAAACAAATACAAAACAAAAGTAAAAAGGAGAAATATTTAGATGACTACTACATAGATTAAATTATCCATATTGCCATATATATTATCCAAGATTAAGCATGTTCTTCTTCTTCGCCTTCGGCACCTTCGCCTTCCTCTATAAATAAAAGAAAACATACGTATGCATACATATGTGTTTATGTCATTTAGTTACAAAATCAAATTACCTTCAGCTGTAGCATCTTGATATTGTTGATATTCGCTAACTAAATCATTCATATTTGATTCGGCTTCAGTGAATTCCATTTCGTCCATGCCTTCACCAGTATACCAATGTAAGAAAGCTTTACGACGGAACATTGCCGTGAATTGTTCCGATACCCGTTTGAATAATTCTTGAATAGCTGTGCTATTACCAATGAATGTAGCAGCCATTTTAAGACCACGCGGTGGAATATCACAAACAGCTGTTTTAACATTGTTTGGAATCCATTCGACGAAGTACGATGAGTTCTTGTTTTGAACATTCAACATTTGTTCAT